>JAAGKN010000397.1_pt1 | contig 116007 bp, 107 predicted proteins | sample 6206371 | NCBI WGS metagenome assembly JAAGKN01 (sample SAMN11533720, study PRJNA540317) | gut metagenome | isolation source: fecal pellets from male and female animal of same cohort | host: Peromyscus leucopus | place: USA:CA | collected 2017
ATATATTTAAAAAGGGAAGATTTAAACCATACAGGCTCTCATAAAATTAATAATGTATTAGGTCAGGCTTTAATTGCTAAAAAAATGGGAAAAACAAGGCTTATTGCTGAAACTGGTGCAGGGCAACATGGAGTTGCAACAGCAACAGCCGCAGCTCTTATGGGTATGGAATGTAAAATATTTATGGGGTCAGAAGATACTGCAAGGCAGGCATTAAATGTATATAGAATGAAACTTTTAGGAGCAGAGGTATCATCTGTTGATAGTGGCACAGGCACATTAAAAGATGCTGTATCTGAAACTATGCGAGAATGGTCATGCAGAATAGATGATACACACTATGTATTAGGTTCAGTTATGGGACCTCATCCATTTCCTGTAATAGTTCGTGATTTTCAATCTGTTATCTCAAAAGAAATAAAAGAGCAGATTTTAAAAGCAGAAAATAAACTGCCAAATGCTGTTATTGCATGTGTAGGTGGTGGTTCAAATGCAATAGGTGCTTTTCACAATTTTATTGATGATAAAGATGTAGAGCTTATAGGTTGTGAAGGTGCTGGAAAAGGTATTGATACACCAGAAACTGCTGCGACTATATCAACAGGAAGACTTGGTATATTTCATGGTATGAAATCATATTTTTGTCAAAATGAATATGGTCAAATTGCACCAGTTTATTCTATTTCTGCTGGGCTTGATTATCCCGGAATAGGTCCTGAACATGCTTATTTATATGATACTGGCAGGGCAAAATATGTGCCAATAACTGATGATGAAGCAGTTGATGCTTTTTATTTTCTTTCTCAGGTTGAAGGAATTATTCCAGCCATAGAAAGTGCTCATGCAGTAGCCTATGGTATTAAAAAAGCTAAATCAATGGATAAGCATAGTATTATTGTTATTAATATTTCAGGTAGAGGGGATAAAGATTGTGCAGCAATTGCAAGATATAAAGGAGAAGAAATTTATGAGTAATATATTATCTGTTTTTCAAAATAAAAAAGCATTTATACCATTTATTACTTGTGGTGACCCTGATTTAAATATTACTGAAAAAATAGTATATGAAATGGTAGAAAATGGTGCAGATTTAATTGAACTTGGTATTCCTTTTTCTGACCCTGTGGCAGAAGGTGTTACTATTCAAAAATCAAGCCAACGAGCATTGCAAAATGGCACAACTACTGATAAAATTTTTGAACTAACTGCAAGTATTAGAAAAAATACTAATATACCTCTTGTTTATATGGGATATGCTAATATTGTTTTTTCTTATGGTAGTGAAAAATTTATATCAAAAGCAGCAGAATTAAATATAGATGGTATAATATTGCCTGATGTGCCTTATGAAGAAAGTAATGAATTTTCAGAACTATGTAGCAAATATAATATGGACTTAATATCTCTTATTGCACCCACATCAAAAGAAAGAATTGCTGAAATTGCTCATCATGCAAAAGGTTTTATATATTGTGTTTCTTCTCTTGGAGTAACAGGTGTAAGAAAAACAATTACTACTGATTTAAAAAGTATTATTGCAGAAATAAAAGCTAATACTAATATTCCAGTAGCAATAGGATTTGGTATTTCTACACCAGAACAAGCAAAAAATATGGCAGAGATTGCAGATGGAGTTATTGTTGGTAGTGCTATTGTTAAACTATGCGAAGAATATAAAGAGAATGCACCAAAATATATAGGAAAATATGTTCGTGAAATGAAGAATGCTTTATAAAATATCTATTTATTTTGTAATGTGAGTTATTGAATATGATATTGAAATGATAACTACGTATCTTATACATTTTTAAAATAGTTTAATATTTTTTGATTTTTCTATTCATTATCCCCTTGTGTTTTAGATAACATAAGGGGTTTTCTTTTAAGTAGAATTTTAATTAAAACTAAAATATTATATTATTATAATAAGATTTTAAAGAAATATGAAATTATAACTTATTAATAATAAAAATAATAATTAAAATTATATAAATATTTTATTGATATTAAATATCATAAAAATATCTTGCATTATTTTTTTGGATAGTATATATAGTTGTTGATAAGATATTTCAATAATATTTATTAGAGGATAGTTTAATGGAAACATTTCATAAAGGTATGGAACAAATTAATCCAAAAGATAATATGTCACACTATTTTGTTAATGAAAGTGAAAATGTAATAGTAAATGCTTTTGAAAGAAAAAGTGCTGTGCATGCAGGATTAATGGATAGATTTGCACCTGTTGAGAAAACTCAAAGTGTTTTGCAGGAAGTATTGCAACAGGATAGAAAAAATAAAACTGCTGCATATATTCATGTGCCATTCTGTGAAACTCATTGTTTATATTGTGGGTTTTATAACCAACCTTATAGAAAAGAACAGAGTAAAATATTTACTGATACTTTAATTAAAGAAATTAAACTTTGGGAAAAATGCAGAGCATTATACAGTAAGCCAATTAATGCCCTTTATTTTGGTGGTGGCACACCTACTGCATTAGAAGTAGAAGATATTAAAAGAATATTTAATATTATTCATGAAATATTGCCACTTGCTAATGATTGTGAAATTACTATGGAAGGTAGAATATCCAATATGACACAAGATAAAGTTGAAGCATATTTAGATGGCGGAGTAAATAGATTTTCTCTTGGTGTTCAAAGTTTTAATACAGAATTAAGGCGTTCTATGGGTAGAAGAAGTGATAGAGATATAATCATAGAGCGTATAAATATGATTAAAAGTTATAATAATGCAGCCATAGTGCTTGATTTAATATATGGCTTTCCTAATCAAACTATGGATATATGGGTAGATGATATTAAAACAGCTCAAAGTTTAGAATTAGATGGTTTTGACTGTTATCAATTAAATGTTTTTCCAAACACTCCACTTGGAAAGCGTATAGCAGATGGTTCTATTAGTCCAGCACTTGATGTTAAAACAAAAACAGATTTTTTCCTTAAAAGTATAGAATTAATGGAAGAGGCTTTATATAAAAGATTAAGTGTTAATCACTGGCAGAGAACTACAAGAGAAAGAAATATTTACAATCAATTTGCAAGAGGTTATGCAAGTTGTCTTTCTTTTGGTGCAGGTGCTGGTGGTAATATTAATGGATATAATTATATGATACTGAGAGATTATAAAGGTTATAGTGAAGCTATTAATCATGGAGTAAAACCTATTATGGGGATTAGTATTCCTGATAAAAATTATGCTTTATATAAAGAGATTGCAGAATCTATTGAAAATGGATGGCTTGATTTAGCTAACCTTGAAAATAAATATAATTATCCACTTTTATCTATGACTGAACCTGTTTTAAATCAGTGGGAAAAAGCAGGTGTGATTACTCAAAAATCTGGCAAAATTATACTTACAAAAGCAGGACAGTTTTGGTTTGTTAATCTTTCGCAACTTTTACAAGAATTTATTAAACTTACTATTAAATTTAGTGAACATAGTAATAAACCAGAAATAGCAGGTTAAATAAAATATGAAAAAATTATTATTTTCATCAATCTTTATTTTTACTTTTTCTGTATCTTTTGCCCAAGAGCATATAGAAACAACAGCTGTAAAAGTTACAGCGACAAAAGTGGAAAAAGAGCTTTTAGAAGTGCCAGCATCTGTATCTATAATTACAGAAGAAGATATAAAACAATCATCAGCAAGGACTGTTGGGGAGCTTCTGCAAGATGTTCCCGGTGTGCAAGTAGTTAATTCTGGAGGTCAAGGACTTAAAAGAATATCTATAAGAGGCGAGGGGGTAAATAGAACATTAGTGTTGATAGATGGTCAGCAGATTGTTGAAAATAAGTCAATGGATGGCACAGCATTGATGATAGACCCTAATTTAATAGAGAGAATAGAAGTTATAAGAGGACCTGCATCTGTTTTATATGGTTCTAATGCTATTGGTGGAGTAATAAATATTATTACAAAAAAAGGTGGCAAAAAGCCTGTTGAAGGTTCTTTAAGTCTTGGTTATAACGGTGCATCAGCAGGACATACAGAATCTGGAGCAATATATGGTAGTGTAAAAGGTTTTGATTATAGAGTTAGTGCTTCATATAGCGACCAAGGTCAACTTAGAACACCTGTTGGACTTGTGCCATATTCTGCTTTTAATCAACAGAATTATAGTGCATACCTTGCATATAATTTTAACCAAAATTATAAACTTGGTGCAAGTTACGATTATTTTAATTCTGATATTTCTTCTGGAAGTCAAGCAAAAGGTTATGAAAACTTTTTTGTTGATTTACCTGAGTGGTCAAGACAAAAAGCAGCATTGTTTTTTGAAGCCAAAAACACTGTTTCATTTATGCCAAAAGCAAGACTTGATTTATATTATCAATCAAGTCATAAAAAAATGCACAACCATGTAGAGATTGACCCAAATGTAGTTTATATGCCTGCTATAATGGATAACTATGCAGATAACTATAATAATCAATGGGGCTTGCAGTTACAAGCAGATTTTTCAATTGCAGACCATACATATATTGTTGCAGGGTATGAGTTTTCTTATAATATTTTAGATGCAGATACTGATCTTGATTCTAACAGTGCACTTTCCTTAATGAATTATTATAAAAAAGCTAAAAATTATGGTTATGAACAAATACATGCTCTTTATGCACAAGGTGAATCATATCTACCTTATGATTTTTCACTTACTTATGGTGTTAGGTGGACATATAATCAGTCAAATATGGTTACATCTGAGGGAACACAGTCATATAAAGATACTGGTGTTACAAATATATTAGGTGAAGATAATTTAGGACCAACAGGCATATCTTCTACAAATGCACCAGTTGTAGCTGCTAGTGTTATGTGGTCTGGTATTGAAAATTTTAGTATTAGATTAAATTTTTCTCAAGGGTTTCGCTCACCTAATTTACAGGAAAGATATCTAATTTCTTCAATGGGTGGAGGAACAATATATCCAAATCCAGATTTAAAGCCTGAAACAAGTAATAATTTAGAATTTGGTATTCGTTATAGTGATTATGGTGTATCTCTTGATACAGTTTATTTTGTATCTATTGCTGATAATTATATTGCACAAGTGCCTATAAGCACAGGTTCTACTGCAACAAGATATAAAAATGTATCAAATGCACTTAGTCATGGTGCTGAAATAGGTCTTGGATATATGTCCCCTATTGGTATTAAACCTTATGTTAATATGACTATTATGCAGAGAAGATATACAGATGATGGTATAGAAACTTGGAAAACAGGTGTTCCACTTGTATCTGGTAGAGCAGGTCTTATTTATATGCACACATTTAATAATTATGTTGATTTCAAAGTAGATTTATTTAGCAGATTTGCAAGTGAAACAGAAGATAGTCTTGATTCTATTCATGCAGAATTTGATGGTTATCTTTATTATGCACCATGGGCTACTGCGAATATTGCAATGTCAGTAGAATTTGGTGAAAAAAGGCAGTTTAGCTTATCAACAGAAGTTTATAACTTGTTTAATAAACTTTATCAAACATCTGTGGATATTTATGAACCGGGTATTTATGGTGCAGTAAAATTTACTGCTGCATTTTAGGAAGATTATTATGCTTAAAAATTTAAAATATCACTGGACAATACAAGAACTTGTAACAATAGGTGTGTTTGCAGCAGCTGCAAAAGTAATAACAATGGTTGTTGCTCTTGCAGGTGGTGGTATGAACCCTGTTACATTGCTTATTAAGAACTTAATATTTACAACTTTTTTTATAGTTATGCTCTATAAAGTAAAAAAATCTGGCACTATGATACTTTTTACATTTGTATCTATGCTTATTTCTCTTTTACTTATGGGGGCAGAGGCTTCTACTGCACTTGGTATGTTTATAGCATCTTTTATAGGTGAAATATTTATTTTTATATCAGGTGGAGCATCAAAGAAATATGCAGCAGTAGTTGGTGTTGCTGCTTTTGATTTGTTTTACAGAGTGCTTTCTTTATTAATTGCATATTTAGCAATGAGAGAATCGCCTGAAATTATTTATATGATTATTCCTATTATTGCAATAGGTTATTTAGGTGCTGTTATTGGGCTTTTTACAGGTATAAAAGCTGTCAAGGAGTTAAGGTATGCAGGAATCGTTCGCAGTTGATGGCAGAACATTATGTGATAGTAAAAAAATTAAAAGTATGAGTAATATTGATGTGCGAGCAAAACTTATTATTACTTTTGGGACATCTATTGCAGCTATTGCAATATCTAGTATTTATGCTCAAATAGTGTTGCTTATAGCATCATTAATATATGCTTTTTTTATGCGTAGGCCAAAAGTTATGGCACTTACTTATCTTATTATTGTTTTTATAATGATAGTTGCAGCAGGAAGTTTATTTATAGTAAATTTATTTATAAATTTTATGGAAGGAAAATCATATTTTGCATTAACTATTCCATTTATGAGAATGGTAACCATGGTAAATGTATTGCTTCCACTTGCCTTTACAACCAATATCCAAAATATGCTTACAGCATTAAAAGGTTTTAATTTGCCTATTTTTATATATATTCCAGTTGTTGTTATGATACGGTTTATTCCAGCTTTTATTAGTGATATTAAACAGATTATAGAGTCCCTTACTACAAGGGGAATAGAAGTATCATTTATTTCATTTTTTAAACATCCATTATTGATGGGGCGTTATCTTTTTATGCCTTTACTTTTTAGGTCATTAAGAGCATCAGAAGAGCTTGGTATTGCAGCAGAATTAAAAGGTATAGGTCTTAATGATAAAGTCAATCCCTATAAAAGTCTTAATTTTACTATTTATGATATGTTTTTAGTAATATGTTTTGTAAGTATTATATTTATTGCATTTATGGTGCAGGCTAATATTGAAGTGCCAGAATCTCTTAGGAGTTTGCATAGATGATAGAATTAATAAATGTAACATATACTTATCCTTATCAAGAAAAGAGTGCAGTAGAGAATATAAATCTAAAAATTAATCAAGGCGAAATAGTTGTATGCACTGGTTTAAGTGGTTGTGGTAAAACTACTCTAATTAGGTTGATTAATGGTTTATGCCCTCATTATTACAAAGGTAAGTTGGAAGGACAGGTAAAAATATGCTCTCAAAATACTGCAAACAGCACTATAAGTAGTATTTCAAGAATGGCAGGTTCGCTTTTTCAAGACCCTGAACAGCAGTTTTTTGCATTAAATGTAGATGATGAACTTGCATTTGCTCTTGAATGTTTAGGTGAAAGTGCTGATATAATTAACGAGAATATTAACAAAATTGCTGATGATTTTAATATAACAAATATTCTTTCGTCTAGTGTTACAAGTTTATCAGAAGGGCAGAAACAGAAAGTTGGGCTTGCTAGTATTGTATTACAGAAAGTAAAAGTGATTATTCTTGATGAACCTACTGCTAATTTAGATGTGGAATCAACTAATGAATTAGCAGAAAAACTTTTTGAATTAAAACAAAAAGGATATGCAGTGCTAATTGTAGACCATAGGCTATACTGGACAAAAAATATAGCAGATAGATATATAGTTATGTCAGAAGGAAAAATCGTCAAAGAAGGTTCTTACAATATACTTCAAAATGATGAATTTAGAAAAAAATACGGGCTTAGGGATATATCTGTCCCAGATAATAGAAATAATTTAGAGGAATGCACCAGTAGTAAAGATATATGTTTAAATGTTGAAAATATATCATTTAATTATAAAGGAAAACCTAAAATATTTGATAAAACTTCATTTACTATTCCTTATGGTATTACTGCTATATTAGGTCATAATGGAGCAGGTAAAACAACTCTTGCAAGGCTTATAACAGGACTTAATAAAATAACTAATGGTAATATATTACTAAATAATAAAATAGTTGATAAAAAAATATTACAGTCCAAAGCATCACTTGTGTTACAAAATGCAGATTTTCAGCTTTATATGCGTTCAAGTTTTGAAGAAGTATATACAAGTATAGATATAGCCCATAAAAAAATGAAAGAAAAAGATAAAATAAAAATGACAGAAGAAATATTAGAGAAATTTGGGCTTACTCATTTAAAGGACAGGCATCCACAATCTCTTTCTGGTGGAGAAAAACAACGGCTAGTTATAGCTTGTGCTGTTGCAAAAAAGCCAGATGTTATTATTTTAGATGAACCAACAAGTGGACTTGATGGTAAAAATATGCAAAAAGTTGCTGATATTTTAAAAAATATGGCAGAGCAGGGTGCTGCGATTATAATTATTACACATGATTTAGAATTAATTAATAAAATATGCAGGTTTGCTTTAAGATTACCTGTTGTTCATAAAAACATTATACAAAAAGCAATTTAATTACAAGGAGTATAAGAATGAGCCATTTTGAAGAACATTCAAAAAAACACCAGCATGGTCACTGTCATGGAAAAAAAGATAATCATGAAAATAAAGAATGCCATGAAAATAAAGATAAACAAAAGCCAGATATGGCAAATATGCCTTTTAAATATGGTCCAGTAGAAGAAGAAATCATTGAAGAAAAAGTATTAGGATTTAATAAGTTAAAAGAAGATTTACCATCATTAATGCAAGAAAAGAAACCATTTACTATTTCTACTTTTGCATCTATTTATGGGGTAAGTGATTTAGAAGTATGCTATGCAATGCCTGAAAATATGCGAACAATTACAACTGGAACTAACTTTGAAATGGTGTGGAAAGAACTTGCATCATGGGAAAAAGCAACAGTTATTATACAACATAAAGGTTCAGCTTTTGAAATTTCCATTAAAATTAGTGAAGGTGTATTCGGTCATGGATATTATAATATTATGGGTAGTGAAAGTGCATTAGAAGGACACATTAAAGCTGATGAAATTCATTCAATAGTATTTTCCACAATGCCTTTTATGACTCTTGAAAGTCTTTCTGTTTTATTTTTTGATAAAGCTGGTGGTTTAATTTTTTCAGTATATGCAGGAAGAGAAAATAGGCAGATAATAGAAAGTGTAAAAACATCATTTTATAAAATGAAAGATAGCTTTTCTAGTGAAAAATCATTAAATAGAAAAAGTCTTGTAGTTTATTCTTCATTAACAGGTAACACAAAAAAAGTTGCAGAAGCAGTGCTAAGTGTTATCCCAAACTGTGATATAGTCTCTGTTGATAATCTACCTGAAAATTTAGATGAATATTATTTTACAGCTATTGGTTATTGGGTGGATAGAGGTCTTCCTGATGCAAAAAGTAAAAAATTAATAAAATCAATAAAAAATATGAATGTTGCTCTTTTTGGCACACTTGGAGCATATCCAAATTCTCCACATGCAAAAGGTTGTATAAGAGATAGTGAAGCTATGCTTAAAATAGCTGGTAAAAATAATAATGTGCTTGGTAGTTTTTTATGTCTTGGCAAAATTGACCCTAAATTAATTGATTATATGGGTAAATTTATGGGAGATACTCACCCTGTTACACCAGAAAGAAAAGCTAGACTTTTAGAAGCACAAACTCATCCAGACGATAATGATTTAGAAAATGTAAAATCTGTATTTAAAGGCTTTACAGAAAGGCTTGGTTTATAATCATGGATATAGTTTCTCTTTATAACCAAATTGGATATGCTGGGGTGGCACTGATTATATGTGCTACTTTGGCAGTGTATATTGGTCTTAAAACATTTATATACTTAAATATTGTTTGGAAAGAGTTTAAAAAGAAATTTTTATGTTGTGAATTTAAAAATAAAGAAGAAGTATCTGATATTTGTAAAGAAACTAAAAATCCACTGATAGCAGTAATAAGTGATATTGTAAATATTCATGCAGAGCATTCTGAAGATATACGCAGTGAAGTTGCATATCTTTTTCATAGAAATTTTGAACATGTATCAAAATCTCTTACATGGCTTAGATTAATATCTGTAATATCTCCACTTTTGGGGCTTTTAGGAACAGTATTAGGTATGGTTGGAGTATTTCAAGTGATAGCATCAGAGGGTAATCCTGATTCTGCTGCTCTTGCAGGTGGTATTTGGGAAGCAATGCTTACAACTGTAATGGGGCTGACGGTAGCTATTCCAGTTTTAGTTTTATATTACTATCTTATGTTAAAATTTAGGGCATTTAATTTAGAAGTAATAGAGCATAGTTATAGAGTGCTTGAAATATGTAAAAGAGAAACTAAAAACTAGGTGAAATATGAAGTTTGATTTTGATGAAGATATAAATATAGATTTAACACCATTAATTGATGTTATATTTATGCTATTAATATTTTTTATTATGACAACTACATTTTCAAAGCCGGTAATTGATGTTTTACTTCCAGCCTCCCAAACAGCAGACACAGCTGATGCGGAAACAAAAGAAATAGCAATAACTGTATCAAATAAAGGGGATATTTATTATGGAGATAAAACAATAACTGTTGATGAGCTTGAAATATTATTAAAGGATAATCCTGATAAAGTTTTAAATATGTTTATAGATAAAACTGCACCATTTCAATCATTTGTTCATATTGTAGATGTGGTAAAAAAAGAAAGGGATGGCAAGTTTATAATAAGCACAGATGCACCTGAAAGAAAGTGATTATAAGGAAGTAAGGATATGGTATATACAAGAGCCAAAAGAATATGGACATCATATAATTTTTATGAAAGGGAAAAACTTTATAAAAAAAGTAGCTATATGACCTTATCAATTATGGCTTTTATATTAATATGCACATTTATACTGCATATTATTATAAATATAGCAGAAATTGTTGAAATACCAAAAGCTTATACTTATAACGAACAGGAAGAAATAAAAGAAGTATATAAAAATGATATAAAAAACAGCAGAAAAATATTGGCAGATTATAGTGATTTTGTAATATATTCTGCACCTGCTTATAAAAAGGAGGAAATAAAAAAGGAAAAAATAGTTGAAAAAAAACAGCCTGCAAAAGTAGTGCATAAAACACAAGCACCTGTTGTTCAAACTGCAAAAACAGTTCAAAAAGAAGTTATTGGCAGTGAAGTAAGCAACAGTAATGCACTGAAAAATGAAGTAGCTGCAAAAATAGTTTATCAAATGGAAAGGTATAAAAAATATCCTAAGCAGGCAAGAAGAATAGGGGCAGAAGGTATAGCAAAAGTAACATTTTCTATTAATGCAGCAGGTGTTGTTGCAAGTGCTAATGTATCAGATTCTTCAGGGTATAATATACTTGATAACGCTGCATTACAGGCAGCTCAAAAAATTATAGGTAGCAAAGTAATATCAAATGATACCTATAATAATTTATTACAGGTAACTGTTCCTGTGGATTTTTATTTAAATTAAATTTTTTTAAAAATATATTGATATAGAGTATCAATATCAAAAAAATAATTTTATAAGGTGAATTATGAAAAAGATTTTATTGTTATTACCAATTTTATTATTAATGTTTGCTGGTTGTTCAGATGACAATGATAGTAATGGGGGGGGGACAAGTCAAGAAACTTTAAATAAAGTTGATAATGCTTTTACATCAGAATTTGAAAAATATGTATTAAATGATGATAATTCAAGTTATACTGGAGAATTTTCTGATAATGCTGTAAATAATATTAAAAGCATACTTCAAAATATCACTGGTAGAAGTGGTATGCCAGCAGCAAGTGGTATTGGTGTAGTATCAGATGAAGAAGTTGCTACTTCAATTAGCAAAATAATTGCAGGTAAAAAAATTAGTGCACCAATTCTTTACTATTCTGCTCTTGATAAAACAAGTAATGAATTTACAGCTTCTGTTATGGAAGTCTTTATGAATGATGATGGTATGACTTTAATTACTGAATTAAAGCATATTAATAGCAATTCACTATCAATTGTATCGCTTGCTGATTCCTTACAAACAAGTTTAGAGGAAGTAAATCCCAGTGAAAATGCAAGAGCTAATATGATTTATTTAGCATCTTCATTAATATCTTACTTAAAAGATAATGCACAAAGTGGTATTTCTGGTATAAAAGAAGAATATGTGTTACCAGATAATAAAGCAATGCTTGATGATATAGCACAAGCTTTTATGGCACAAGGTGAATATGTAAGTAATTATAAAAATTGGGATAAATCTACACCAACTTTTACAGTAATGCCACTATTAACGAATGGGCAGTCTATGATGATAATGGGTGATGATGGCAAGATGACTGTAAATCAAGCTGCAATTGGAACAATGATGGCTTTTATGAAAAAATTGACTGATATATTTGTAAAATATGGTTATGCAGAAACAAGTGCATCATCAGAAAATTAAATAAATAACTAAAAATGATATATTAAATTAATTATAATCACAATTACCATTTAATTGGTAGTTGTGGTTTATAATAAATTTTTTAGGTCGCTCTGCGACATTTTAACTTTTATTAAAAATTTATAAAGATTATAATTTATTTCTTATCACATTTATTTTAGACTATCTTACCGTCGCCTAGCTCATAAATCATGTTTTCGTTATTTTAAACTTATTAAAACTTTTTTATAAAAATTCCGTTATAGAATTTTTATAACCCCGCATATCCGAACTAAATTCGTATATGCTTACTAAAAGAAAATACATCTTATATTTTTTAATCCATGCTCTGATGGAGTAAATCCGTTTGTCGCTTACAGCCTGTGCAAATTCTGATTCCGTTCCAGCCAGTTTTTTTTATTTCCTCCCTAATCAGTCGGAAAAAACTGTCTTCACAAAAACCGTTCGCCTATTCGGTCGGGAATTTGGTAGTCCTCGTAAAAGACACTCGCACAAGCGGGCTTTTGTCCTAAAAGCCTATTTAACTTTGTATATTTGCTAAAATAGGATAAAAAACTATTAATATATATTTACTTAATATTACAAAATGTTAGTGATGCAAATATATTTTAAGCCTTGACAGTAGTTTATGTCTTTAATATATTTATAGTATTATTAAAGTAAAAATATTTTTGTTTTGTAATAATAGGTGAATTATGAAAAAAATATTATTTGTAAGTCTATTTATCATGTTCGCATTTAATGTATATTCTCAAACTGTTCCATTAACACTTAATATTGAAAATATAGGCTCTGAGAAAGGTAATATTATTGTGGAAATATGCACTAATGCTGATGAATTTATGGCAATAGAACCATGTATATATTCTTTTTCAATACCTGCAAAAAAGAGTGTTGTTACTCAACAAGTTAATATTGATAAAGGAAAATATGGCATAATAGTATATCATGATGAAAATAGTAATAACATTCTTGATATGGCAATGTTTGGAAAGCCTATTGAAAGATATGGATTTTCAAATAATAAATATGGAGCTTTTGGTTCTAAACCGCCTTTTAACGAAGCATTAATTGATGTGCAGGCAAATGGTAAAGCTATCACTATTAAATTGAGAAAATAAAATGTATAATATCATAGGCATTATATTATGAATAAGACTTATGTTATATGTAAAAAAATATAAAAAAGGGAGAGTATAAAAACTCTCCCTTATGTTTTATTGTTATTATGTAAAATTATTCTATAACTGCTAATTTATCGCCTATTGCAACTGTTTGATTAGCTTCTACATATATATTTTGCACTATACCTGCTTTTGGTGCTTTTATTTGGTTTTCCATTTTCATGGCAACTAATATAAGCAGTGGTTGACCTTCTTCTACTTCTTGACCTTCTTCTACCATAACTTGTGTTACAATACCCGGCATTTGTGAAGATATAACTTGTCTACCTTGAAGACTTTTTGATACTCTATCTCTTAAAACTTTTTTAAGTTCGTCTAAAATATCAATTTTAAAGTAGTCACCATTTACAAGAACATCATAAGATTCTCTATCGTTATGAATATCTATTTCATAAGATTTATTATCAATAATAATAGAATATAAATTATGACCTGTTCTTTGAAAATCAACTTCTATATCTTTGCCATCAACACTTAAAATAAAAGCATTTACACCAACACATTTTATCTGCACAACAGATTCTTTTTCAAATCCTTCTGGTATAGCATAATATTTTGTTGCCGCTATATTACTGCATTTCATATAAAATCCCCCTTTTTAGAACCTGTTGGCAATTTTTTGCATTTTGCCATAGTGCTTCCATAAAGATTCTCCAACTTCTGGAACAGTAGTTGCTTTTGCTGCTGCATCTTGTTCAGAAATATACTGCATAAGTGCTGCTGCAACTATTGCAACAGTTGGGTCTAACTCTTTACGGCGTTTTAAATCTTCTTTATCAAATTTAGTATCTATGAATGTTGTATCATATACACCACTTAAAAATGTAGAGTTTTTCATAACACGCTGATGGAATGGTATTGTAGTTTTAATACCTAATATTTTATATTCCAACAATGAGCGTTCCATATTTTGAATAGCTCTTTCACGGTTTCTACCCCATGTAGTAAGTTTTGCTATCATTGGGTCATAAAAAAGAGGAACATTATAACCTTCATGTGCTGCATGGTCTACACGGACATTTCTACCGGTTGGTGGTTCATGGACAGTAATAACACCCGGTGATGGAATAAATCCATTTTCAGGGTCTTCTGCATATATACGGCATTCAATAGCATGACCTTGTCTAATAATCTCATCTTGTTTATATGGAAGAACATCGCCATTTGCAACTGAAATCATATCACGCACTAAATCAACACCAGTAATCATTTCTGTAACTGGATGTTCCACTTGTAGCCTTGTATTCATTTCAAGGAAATAGAAGTTTTGGTTTTTATCTACCATATATTCAAGTGTGCCAGCACTGTAATATCCTATCTTTTTGCAGGCATTAACACTGACTTCCAACATTTTTTGCCTTGTTTCTGGGCTAATATATGGTGATGGTGCTTCTTCTATTACTTTTTGGTGTCTACGCTGAATAGAACATTCCCTATCATATAAATGTATAACATTACCATGTTTATCACCAATTACTTGCACTTCAACATGATGGGGCTCTTCCACATATTTTTCAATATATACATCACCATTGCCAAAAGCTCTTTCTGCTTCTGAAACAGCCATGTTAAACATATCTTCTAATTCTTCTCTTTTGTGGACAAGTCTCATACCTTTACCACCACCACCTGCAACTGCTTTAAGCATTACAGGAAAGCCAACGCTATCTGCTGTTTTGTAAAGGTCATCAATATTTGTAATAGGGTCTTTTGTGCCGGGAACAATAGGAACACCAGCATCAGACATAATTTTTCTTGCCCCTGTTTTTGAACCCATATCTATAATATGCTGTGCAGATGGACCAATAAAAATAACACCTGCTTTTTCACATTCTTTCACAAAATCAGCATTTTCTGATAAGAAACCATATCCGGGATGGATTGCTGCACCAGTTTTTTTAGCAATTTCAAGTATTTTTTCTGGTTTTAAATAAGATGTATCTTCTTCATTATCTGATATACAGTAAGCTTCATCAGCATATCTAACATGTGGAGCTCCTCTATCAACATGTGTATAAATAGCAACAGTTTCAAGACGAAGCATTTTTGCAGCACGGAATACTCTTATTGCTATTTCTCCACGGTTAGCAGCTAATACTTTTGTTATTTTCGCCATATTTTTCTCCTTAACTTATAGTGGTAAATTGCCATGTTTACGAGGTAGGTTACCTACACGCTTATTGGCAAGCATTTCAAATGCACGAATAAGTTTTGGTCTAGTAGCTGCTGGTTCAATAATTTCATCTATATATCCAAGTTCAGCAGCTCTATATGGATTTGCAAAAGTATCTCTATATTCTTGAACAAGTTCTTTTTCTTTTGCTACTGCATCACTTGCTTCTGCAATTTCTTTACGAGAAAGGATTTTAACAGCACCCTCTGGTCCCATAACTGCAATTTCAGCAGTAGGGTAAGCATAGTTAATATCGCCTCTTAAATGTTTTGAACTCATAACACAATAAGCACCACCGTATGCTTTTCTTGTGATTAATGTAACTTTTGGAACAGTAGCTTCAGCATAAGCATAAAGTAATTTTGCTCCATGACGAATAATACCACCTTTTTCTTCACTAACACCCGGCATAAACCCCGGAACATCAACTAATGTAAGTAATGGTATATTAAAAGCATCACAAAAACGAACAAATCTACCTGCTTTAACAGAAGCATCAACATTTAAAGCACCTGCTAAAACTTGTGGTTGGTTACCAACTATACCAATAGTTTTACCATTTAATCTTGCATAGCCTATAACGATATTTTTTGCAAAATCTTCATGAACTTCAAAGAAATGACCATCATCAACTACTTTTTTGATAACTTCTTTAATATCATAAGGCATATTTGGATTATCAGGAACTATTGTTTCAAGATTTGGTTCAAGTCTATTTGCATCATCAATAGTTGCTTTGAAAGGTGCTTCTTCCATATTATTTTGTGGAAGATATGACATTAATTCTCTAATTTTAACAATACAATCAGTATCATTTTCTGTTGAGAAGTGAGCAACACCACTTGTTGCATTATGAACAGAGCAACCACCTAAATCTTCTTTTGTAACTTCTTCATTTGTAACTGTTTTAATAACATCTGGACCTGTCAAGAACATATAACTTGTATCTTTTACCATAAAAATAAAGTCAGTAAGGGCAGGGGAATAAACAGCACCACCAGCACATGGTCCCATGATAGCACTTATTTGAGGGATAACACCTGATGAAAGTGTATTTCTAAGGAAAATATCTGTATAACCAGCTAATGACTGAATACCTTCCTGAATGCGAGCACCACCAGAATCATTTAAACCAATAACAGGTGCACCCATATTAACTGCCATATCCATTACTTTACATATTTTTTCTGCTAATGTTTTAGATAATGAACCACCAAAAACTGTAAAATCTTGTGCAAAAACAAATACAGTTCTACCATTAATAAGACCTGTTCCTGTAACAACACCATCACCTAAATATTTTTGTTTTTCCATACCAAAATTAGTGCAACGGTGTGTAACAAATTTATCAAACTCCATAAAAGTGCCTTTATCGAGAAGAAGGTCAATTCTTTCTCTGGCAGTTAGTTTACCAGCTTGATGTTGTTTTTCAATTCGTTGAATACCTCCACCAAGTTCTGCTTGTGCGGACAGTTCCCTTAGTTTTTCAATTTTTTCCTTCATAGGCCATTACTCCTTAATGAATTTATTATATATAATATTCAACACCATAAAAAACAATATGTCAACCATAAATTAAGATAAAAAAAGTATTTAATAAGATTTATTCGTTTGAAATTTTAAGGCGGATATATTATATAACATAATTATATATATGTAAATATTTTATTTATAACATAATGCAATTTGTAAGTTGTATGTAAGTTGTAAAATAATTATTTGATTTGAATTTTATTTTATGTTATATAATATTAAAAGGATTTACGGGCAGTCGCTGGTAATTTATTACGAGAGGAAAGTCCGGACACTATATGAGCATAATGACTGATAACATCAGTTCGCAGTAATGTGAGGAAAGCGTTACAGAAAATAACCGCTGTATTATGCAGTAAGGGTGAAAATGTGGGGTAAAAGCTCACAGCTACTTTTGGTAACAAATGTATGCGAACAAGCCCCATTAAGTGCAAGGCAAATAGGTTGAAACGGGTTGCTCATCCCATATTTCAGCGGGTAAGCTGCTTGAATTATTAAGCAATTAATAATCTAGAGAAATGACTGCCATCTGCTTTTGCAGATACAGAATCCGGCTTATAGTAAATCCTTTTTATATTTTTTATGCAAATCCTTGACCTAAAATATTAGTAATATATTGATGTTCATAAGGGTTATTTAATATACTACCATAAAGCCAAAAGGTTACTCCGTCAGTTGCATAACCATTACCTAATACATGAAGTATATTTTTAGTATTAAGCTGTTTTTCTTGATAATATGTATTTTTACCATCTGCAGCATAACCATCGCCTAAAAGCATAAAATATGCAGTATCAGCATTTTCCAATTTTACATTTCCACAGTATATATGATTTTTATCTTGTAAATAATTATCACCTATCATATTTACTGAATTTAAATCAATATCTAATATTTCTTTTCCTTTAAAATAAATCTTATATCTATCAAAAGAAAAAGCATAGTTTTCTGGTAAAATATCAAAACTATTAATATGTGGTGTAAAAGAGGTTGCTGTTAAATACCCCTCATAGTCTTCTTCTAAATAACAAAGTTCACAGTCATCTTTAATATAATTATCAGAAAGAATTATAACTTTTGTAGGGTCAATATTTTCAATAGGAAGAATTTTATAATATATTTTTTTATTATCACTATAAATATTGCCTTCTATTTTATGAAAATTATTTAAATCTATATTTTTAATAATATGACCTTTATATATAATATCATTTTTTACTTGCCATGCTCTGCGTATAATAAAAGGATATATTTCATTTGGGTCAATATCTTCAATAATTTTATCTTTATAATAAGTATATTTACTATCCACAGCTGTTTTTGGTATATAATCTATTATTGTATCATAATCTGGATGTAATAATACTGAGAAAGAATTAACATCTGCCTGTTTAACAAGCCTTTCTTTATAATATACATTATTTTTATCTTTTGCATAAAATGTTGCAATATTACCTTTGGGAGTATTTATATAAACTAATTCAAATGTTTCTGCGTCAGTATTTTCAAGCAAAATTGAGCTATAATATATTTTATCTTTAATTCGTTTATATGAACTTCCAAGCTCTATAATATCATTATCTGAAAGAGTATTTGATGTATCAGTAACAGAGCTATCAAAAAGCGAAATTACTGATTGAAAATTACCTTGTTTAACAGCCTTTCCTTTGAAAAATAAATTTTTTCCATCAGAGCCATAACCAAAATCTAATGTTTTAAATGTGCTAGGGTCTGCATCTACTTTATCCATATAATAATACACAAGGTTGCCATCATTTAAATAACCACTAAAATTATCATTATATATATCAACTTTTGAACCATCTAAACCATCAATAACATTTCCTTTAAAAAATACATTAATATTATCTATTGCGAGCCTAGAACGGACTTTAAGACCAACAGGATTTACATTCTCTAATAAAACATTGCCTTTCTTATCACAAAAATATGCTTTTATTTTATCTGCAATATAGTATTCGTTTAATACTCTTGTTTCGTCTGGATTTAACATATCCAAAGGGGTAGTTAGATAATAAACTTTATTTTTATCTTTAAAGAAATTTTTACCAATAGATGTTATTGTATTATTGTCAATATGTTCAATTATTTGACCACATAGATATGTATGTATATTATCTGTTGCAATATATTCAGCATCAGAAAAAGTATTATCACCTGCAATACGAAAAGCTATTGGGTTACTGTTTTCAAGAAGTATGCCTTTATAATATACATTAATATTATCTGTTGCATATCCATCACCTTGTTTGAACACTCTAAAATTACAGCTTAATTTACATATTGGTTCACCATTGTAGTAAGCATAGAATTTATCTTTTGCATATCCATAATTTAATACAAAAAATGATTTAACATCAACATTTTCTATTTCTATATTATCATAAAATATTTTACCATTATCTAAACCATACCCAGAACCAAGAGATTGAAAAGTAGCAGGATTAGCATTTTGTATAACTTTACCACTACTTGTTATTACATTTGAACCATCAGTTTTATATTTTGCATCTGGTGTAATTACAGCAGGATGTTCTGGAGATGAAAATAAGATAATGTCTTCCAAATCTGTTTTAAGTCTTTTTTTAATAAAATTATAGAATAAATCATATAAATCTTTTTGCATATAATTTTGCAAAGTATCTTCTTTATGAAGCATATCATATATAAGACTATATTTATAAGGAAAAACTGCATTTTTATTATTTATTTTAATGATTTTTGTGCTATTTTTAGTTATTTCTATGGCATAGCATATATGACTAAATTCATTATTGCTTAAAAGACATAAATCTGCTTTATCATTATTTTTATATTGAGCAACACTCAAAAGCACTGCCATATTATATACAGCAGTTTTAAAGCAATTATATCTATTTATTTCAAAAGCAAAGTCCATAGTTTCGCTTAAATTATTATAATATAAAAGTAAAGACTCTTTATCAAAAGAAAGTGTCATTTCTGAAAACTCAGTAGCAAAAAAATTAGCAATAGAGCTATTTGGTGCTTTAATTGAGCCACCTAATAATATATTAACAAAAGGGTCATCACTATCACAGTTATAAAGTTCCGCATGAGTAGTGAACTTTGCAGATGAAGCAAGCCATGAGTTAAAATCTGTTTCAGAAATATGAATTTTTGCTGTAATTATCCAGTTATTTTCCATATAACACCATTTTTATACTATTCTATTTTTATATAAAAAAATTATGATTATTTCAACTAATTTATGTATGCAATGTGTGTTTTTTATATAAAAAATAGAAAAATATTGAAAGTATTAAAATAATAAGATACACTTTACCGAATTGAAAAAAATAATGAGGATAAATATGAAAAAATTAATCGCTTTATTATCAATTACAATATTTATTGTTGCCTGTTCTCAGAATACAAATAGGCAGGAATATTCTAAAACAGAAAATACTTCTTCTGCACCATCCATAACACCAAAACAATCTGCTGCTGGTATGAAACTAACAAAACCAACAGAACTACTTCCAGAAATATCTGCTAAATATTCAGGTATTAAAATTTTAGCAATAAATAAAAATAATGGAGCTAAAATAGAAGTATCTGCACCATTTGGTCAAAAAACAGTTATAGGAAATACTGGTCTTGAAATAACAGCAGCTTCATATTTTACAAGTTTTACTATGGTAGATGGTGGAGTTAAAAATGTTAGTATGGAAGAAAATAATCCTGCTGCAAAAGTAATAATAACAGATAATGGAACACAAGTATTTGATGGTTGGTTATTTCAAGAATACCCTGATATGCACCCATTTGAGCATTCTGTATGGAAAATAGTATTAGATGGTGCTGTGAAAAAATAATATTAATTATATAATAAATTTATTTATATCCCTGTATATTATGAATATATGGGGATTTTTTAGTAAAAATATAAATGGCTTTTAGGAATAATAGTCTGCACCGCACAACATTTGATGATGCAATAAATGATGGACTTTATGAAAGAGTATCCATGTTAAAAGGAAGAACTTCCCCACTATCATTTAAAACTTATGAACAAGAAAAATTAAACTGGGTTCAATCAATATATGATGATTATGGCGATAGTGCAGATGAAGAGTTAAGGTGTATCCCAAGAAAGTCAGATAATATTGCTTACTTTCCATCATTTCTAATTGAAAACTGTATGCAGTCAGATATACCAATAATTCGCTTTAATGCCCCAAGTGATGACTTTTCAAACTGGAATGAAGCAAGGCGAACATCATATATTAATGACTTTTTAGATGATGATATAAAAGACTTACTTAAACAATTAGATATAAATAACAGGCACTTTATAGGTGAAGACTTTGCAAGAAGTGCAGACCTTTCTGTATTTTGGATATTAGAAGAAAAGAAAGACTTAACACTACGGACACCCTTTATAATTGAATTAAGGAATGCACCACATAAGGTTCAAGAACAGATAGCCCATTATATAATAGATAGACTACCACGCTTTAATGGTGGTGGTTTTGATGCAAGGGGTAATGGTGAGTATTTAGCAGAAAGTTGCACTGAAAGATATGGCGAAGATTTAATTGTATCAGTTAAAGCATCAGAAAGTTTTTATTTAAATGCCTTTCCTAAATTAAAAGCAGCATTAGAAGATAAGACTATAACATTACCTAAATCAGCAGATATATTGAATGATTTTAGAAGTGTGCAAGTTATTAAAGGTGTCCCGAAGATAGTTGAAAGAATAAACGAAAAAGGAAGTAGCAATAAACGACATGGCGACAGTGTTATTGCCTGCTTGCTGGGAGTGTATGCAAGGGCAGAACTGGGACAATATGAACAAGTAGATTATGAAAAAGTAGTAGATACTTGGCAAATATAATAAAGGTGTATAATGAGTATATTAGATATATTTAAAAGTGAAAAAAAGAAAGTAGTAGATAGTGTTCCAATATCTAACCCTAATACAAATATTATGGGTCAGTTGTATAATAATGAAACAATAATGGGTAATGTTGCATATATAGATAGTGCAGCATACGATAGAAATAATATAGATATATCTAATATAACACCTATAAGAAGTTTTGATAATATGCCATCAGAACTTGCAGGTCTTGCTTATAAAAATTATTCTAGTTGGCAGAATTATGCAGCATCTATTGGGACTAATAACTCATTACAACAGTATTCAAGCCATATCCTTAATAGGCTTTCCTATCAAGAATGTGCTAACCTTGCAACAGATAGTATGATAAGTAAAGCAATAGATGTGGTAACACGGGAATTATTTAAAAGTGGCGGTAAATGGAGTGGAAGCCATTTAGACATAGATAATTTTGAAATGATTTTAACTTCTTTAAAATTTTATGAAAAAGTTCAGTTAGCAGTTCAGAGAGCATTAGAATATGGTGGAGCCTTTATCTATATTAATACAGATGATACAAATTTAAGTCTGCCATTATATTTAAATGAAAAGACAGCAAGCACGAATAAGATAACATCTCTTACAGTATCAAGCCATTATATAATTATTTAGGGTTACCCCTTTCCTTTTATATGAAAAACTATGTATCTAATGCAGATACGGTCAGGCAATCAATAAGTGATTTAATATTACGGTTTAGGACAAAAATAATTAAGACTACCGCTCAAAAGATAGCAGACCCACAGACACAAGCACGAGTAAAATATATGAATGCTACAAGTAATAACCTTGCTACCTTATTACTTGCCAAAGATGAAGAGTGGATAGAAACAGTAACAAGTCTTAGTGGTATGGATAATTTATTATCACAGATGTATGAGTTACTGACAGCATCAACACGGGGAATACCAGTTACAAAACTATTAGGACTATCTCCAAGAGGTTTTAATGCAACTGGTGAGTATGATGAAAACAATTTTTATGATGTAATAGATGGCTACTCCAAAACGGTTGTTATACCAGTTATGGAAAAATTAGCAGAGTATATCTTATGCTTTAAGGCTGTCATATTAAGTGAGCCAAAATATGAATTTAACCCAAGAAAACAGATAAGACCAAAAGAACAGGCAGAAATTAATAATTTAAAAGCAGACTATATTTCAAAACTTATAATGAGTGGAGTTATTACTGGTAAAGATGCCATTAAGGCAATCAATGAAGATAACTTTAAACTTGACTGGATAGATGTAGATACATACAAGCTCCCAGATAACCCAGAGGTAGAACAAGAGATATTTAATAAATTTTTAGATAGTTGGGATGAAACAAAACATGAGAGAGATAAAGACGGCAAATTTAAAGGGAGTGGGAAAAGTAGAGACAAGTCAGAAATAGATAAAAAGATAGAAAGTATAAACATTGATTGGTCAAGAGATAATACCTTACCTAATTTAAATAAAGGGACATTAGAGGAATTTGGATTAGAAGATAAACCAGTATTATTAAAAAAGACAATAATAGAAAAGAATAAAGCAAGCCATCCAGATATAGATGAAGAATTAGGTAAAAGAATTATTGGTAATGCTTTATATAACCCAGAGCTAATATTAAAAGGCAATGCAGACAAACCTGCATATCATAATTTTATAACAAGGATAGATGATAAACATAGTGATTTAGTCTTATTAGAATTATCTGATGCAAAAGAAAATTATGAAATAATAAACTATCATGTAATTAAAAATAGACAAAGAAACCAAAAAGAAAAAGTAGATAAACATATAAAAGAAAATAGCTAGAACGGGAGGACAGCCAGTCCATAACTTGTATGGGAATCCCTCCATCGCAATACTTAAAAGTTAAGCAAGCGGCAGGCGAGGCTGATTTTCTGCAGTTCGTCCTAGCTTATGAATGTAATATATATATTTATTAATAAATAATCAAGGAGTTTATTATATGAGTGGAATATTTGGAATTGTATACATGATTTATATATTTTTATTTGTGCTATTTTGGGACTTTTGGGATAAAAGGTAATTGGAGAGTAAGATATGGAGTTCTTGTTTTTTATAATTAAAGTTTTATTAGCAGTATTTGTATTATTAGTCAATCTTGCTATATTTTGTAACTTTAATAAAATTATAATAGTAGATAAAGAACGATATGAAAAAATAAAAGATTTGGGATATAGGCTTGATTTTTACATAGATAACTTAATAGATGAAGATATGAAAAAGAGAGAAAATCAAAAATAGAAACCTTTATAATTTAAATTGCCACCTGCCCTATAATTAAAACATCGCGAAATTACCGAATATACAATATAGGGGGAACAGGTTCCCCCTATATACCCCCATGCTAATTTTTATCACTCACCGTGCTAAAAATTATAAAGGGTATTATTTTGAATACACGCTTCAAAATAATACGCTCTAATTACCGTTTATAAATGTTCATTTTAAAAAGTTTAGTGCGGTGGTGTATAATTTATCATTTCAGAAATAAAAAGCCCTTAAAATCAAAATTTCAAAAAATCAATAGTAGCCGTCTATAATAAATATTTTTAATATGCTGTATCTGTAATTATCATTATTAATTACAGATAATTGCACTATAAGGTGCAGGAAGCACTGTCGCATAGCGTAAGGAATGCCCCAGCTTGTGCAATCTCTGTTTCCTAGCTAATTGCTCGGGAGATTGGCAGTCCTCGTAAAAGGCACTCGCCGACTTGTTCGGTCATTCCGCATTTTCAAAAAATCAAGGATGATTTTTTGAATAAAAGTAAATGAATGAATAAATTGAATTTATTTCAATTTATGAGTGAATGTTATGGGAATTAAAAGTAGCTTCTTTATTCTATGGCATTATATATACAGTTTAGTGATATATTTTATTATATATTTGTATTTTAAAGATAGGATTTTTGATAATTTTTATAGAGCCTTATTTTTTAGGTGGATATTCTTGTGGCATAAATAATTTTAGCCATATAAAGTCTTTATAGTATGATGGATATATTTCTTCAAGTTTTTGATAAAATTCCTTTGAATGATTTGGAACGAATATATGGGTAAGTTCATGGTTAATAACACTATCTATTGTTTTTATTGGGGATAATATTAATTTTTCATTTAGTTTTATTATATTTATATAGCAACATCCCCAGTAGCTTTTATATATCCCAATTTTTATAGTTTTTATATTAAGTTTTAATCTTTCACCATATATATATATTCTTGAAGGTAATATAAATAAAGCTTGTTTATGATAAAATTCAAGTAAATTATTTATATTAAGTAAATTTTTACCTGCATAAATTATTAAATTTTCATTATCTATTTTATATGTATTATATATTTCTGGTTTTAGTTGAAAATCATATAATCTGCCTAAATAAAGTATTTTATTATTTTGTGATATTACGTTACTTTTTGGATAAAAACAGTAATAGGCAAGTTTATAAATTATATATTCATTTTTTAAAAGGTAAGCATTAATAGTATTTTCATCAAAATATTGTGGTGCATATAATATGACTGTTTTATATATAATCTTATTAAAAATATATTTTTCTTTTTTTAGTTTAAATGTTCTATAACAGCCATATTTAATAGTAACTATCTTTTTTAAAAAATTAATAATTTCTTTTTCATCTTCTGTAAATACATATATATCTGCCATTACTATAACCTAATATGTATCATATAGAATTACTTTTTTTATATATAATATATGTAGTTTATTTAATATATAAAGATAGTGCTTTTTGCAGTTCATTTTTGTCAAAATTCAATACTGGAAGTGATTTTGATGTATTATCATTAAATTTCAGTATAATATTAACATCATCTATACTGTAAGAATTAATATCAGACCATTTTATGTTGCATGAGTTTTTGCCACGAAACTGTAATTCATTAATAGTAAATCTGTATATTATTTTATTACGCATACCAATTATAAATATAGGAAGAACAAATATAAAAAATACAAATGGAAGTCCTAAAACAATATATTCAGCACTTATAATTGTAAAAAATAATATTACTGCAATCATACTTAATAATACTATAATGCTTAAACTAAATATTAGCTTTTTATTCATAACTGTAAAAACTATATTGTTATTTTCAATTTTCATATAACTCTCCATACTGTTAAATTAATATAATATTTTTTAGAAATAAAATCTATATTAATAATGAATTTTTACATAATTTGTGTTATATGTGATAAAACTGAGGTGATTATGTTTTTGCCAATAAGTATGGAAGAAGTGATAGCATTAGGCTGGGATTATATAGATGTTATTTTAGTAACAGGCGACGCATATATAGATAGTCCGTTTTCTGGGACAGCAGTCATTGGAAAATATCTTTTAAAGTATGGTTTTCATGTGGCCGTTATCAGTCAGCCTAATATTGAAAATGAGAAAGATATTACTATTTTTGGAGAACCAAGACTTTTTTGGGGTGTAAATGCTGGATGTGTTGATTCTATGGTTGCAAATTATACTGCTACTGGAAAACCAAGAAAAAAATGTGATTTCACTCCAAATGGTATTAATAATAAAAGACCAGATAGGGCATCAATTGTATATACTGGGCTTATTCGTCGTTTTTTTAAAAATACAAAACCAATTGTGCTTGGTGGCATAGAAGCAAGTTTAAGACGCATTGCTCATTATGATTTTAAAACTGATAAAATACGCAGAAGTATATTATTTGATTCAAAAGCAGATTATATAATATATGGTATGGGTGAATTACCTGTTTTAGAGTTTGCTTATGCACTTAAAAATAAACAAAATGTTACAAGTATTAAAGGTCTTTGTTATATATCAAAAGAACCATGTGATAATGCTGTTATTATGCCATCTTTTGAAGAAGTTTTACAAAATAAAAAAATATTTCATAAAATGTTTAAAATTTTTTCAGATAATAGTCAAGCACAATCAGTTAAAATCCTAGTGCAAAAAACAGGGGATAGATACCTTATACAAAATCCACCAGCATTATATGATGATAATATATTAGATGAAATAAGTGATATTGAATTTGAAAGAGCTGTTCATCCAAAAATAAGTGGTTCAGTTAAAGCTATTGAAACAATCAAAACTTCTATAATAAGCCATAGGGGATGTTTTGGTGGCTGTTCATTTTGTGCTATTGCAGTTCATCAAGGTAGGCAGGTTATTTCAAGAAGTATAGCATCTATTGAAAAAGAAGTTAAACATATTATTAGTATGAAAGGATTTAATGGTATTATTAGTGATATTGGTGGACCTACTGGCAATATGTATATGATGAAGTGTAAAAAAATGGAAAAATATGGAGCATGCACCCATAAAAGTTGCCTCTATCCAGAAGTGTGTAGTGCAATGAATACTGACCATAAGCCTTTAATTGCTATGCTTGAACAAATAAGTCATATTAAAGGTATAAAAAAAATTTTTGCTACATCAGGAATAAGGGCTGATTTAGTTATAAATGATAAAATAAATGGTAAAAAATATATTGAAGATTTAGTAAAAAAACATGTGTCTGGTCAGCTTAAAATGGCACCAGAAAGTGCAGATAATCAAGTTCTAAAAGCTATGAAAAAACCTAATAATAAAAGTTTTTTAGATTTTTGTAATATATATAAAGAATATAGTAAAAAATTTAATAAAAATCAGTTTATTACATGCTATTTTATAGCAGCACATCCGGGAGAAAGTGAAAAAGAAGCAGTAAATACTCATAATTTTATTAAAAAATACCTTGATTTTTCACCAGAACAAGTTCAAATTTTTACACCAACACCATCTACATGGGCAACATGTGCATATTATACGGGTATAGATGAAGATGGGAATAATATTTACATAGAAAAAAAACTTAATCATAAGGAAAAGTATAAAGAAATTATTATGGGAAAAAATAAGAAAAATAAGCATTATAAGAATAAATAATAGTAAAAAATATTATTTTATTTGTAATGCTATAAAAATATTATATAAAAAAGCTAATTATTTAGATACTTTTGAAATTGTTTTAGTAAATTAGCATTATCAGCATTTAAGTTTTCTGTGGATATTATAATATTATTTTCTTTTATTTTTGAAGTATTTTGCTGGCATGTTTGCAGATGAGATGGAAGATAAATATTTTTTAAATATTTTCTATATTCATGCTCAAAAGGTTTTAATGTAACGATTATTCTCTTATTTGGTGTATTTCTTAGAGAAATAGACATAATCATATCTTTTGGAATAAATAATTTTGCTCTTGCATAAGTGGAGTATAAAAAGCCATATTTATCAAATAATATTACAGGATATTTCCTTAATACTAGATTAATAATGCCATAAAGAGCTATAATAGAGCCTGCTATTATTGGTATAATTATATAAATAAATTGTTTATTTGATGATATAAAAGATATACCTGTAATAAGAAGAATAAAGCCAATTACAATATAGGAAAAAGCTCGCAAAGCAGAAGGGTAGATAGCAATATTATCTTTTTCTATTTTTACAGGCACTTAAAGCACCCCTTTTTCTAAATATTCTGCCTGAAATTTATGAAGAAGCTCTAATATTTCACGCCTATGTGCACTAAGTGTATCTGTTTGTATTATATATGGTGTGCCATATAGTTTTATATTATGGTGCATAATTTTATAAATAAGTTTATTAGTTTGTGTTTCTTGTATACTTTCAGGATTATTTACCAATACTGCTATATAGTGGTTGCGTTTTTCTCTTATTTCATTAAAACCTGTAATATCTTCCCATAATATCTGCTCTGGGGTGCCTACTAATGGAGTAATTGTTATAAATTTATCATTAACAGCAAGAATTATTTTTTTAAATAATACCATTTTTAAAGCTATTAATGAAGCACCTGCAAAACCAGTAAGAAAGATATTGCCAGCAATTCTATACCCACTTTTTAGTAAGTATATACTTATAAGAGCAAAAAGAAAAGTAGCTAATACATAATAAAAAGATTTCATCTCATTTTTATATATTTCATAAGACCCATCAGGTAGTGGTTTTAAATGAGATTTTATTTTATTTTCGTTTTCATTGCTGCTTATCATATAATGCCTATATTATTTCAAAAGTTTCTATTTGTATTAAATATTTTGGCACATCCTGCATATACCCGATAGAGCCTGTTGGAACAGTAGCTATCTTATCTACCACATCCATACCATCTGTAACTTTTCCAAATACAGCATAACCATAACCTGACACATCAGGCGAACGAAAATTTAAAAAATTATTATCAACAAGGTTAATAAAAAACTGGCTTGTAGCAGAGTTAGGGTCATTTGTTCTAGCCATAGCTATTGTGCCTCTGTCATTTTTTAGACCATTATCACTTTCTATTTTAATAGGTGTATTTGGTTCTTTTTGATGTAAGTTTTCATCAAATCCGCCACCTTGTATCATAAATCCGTCAATAACTCTGTGGAAGATTAATCCATCAAAAAATTTATCCTTTACATAAGATATGAAATTTTCAACAGTAATAGGTGCTTTATCAGGGTATAATTCTAACTTAATTTTACCTATATTTGTTTTCATTAGTAAGTTAATTACTGAACTATTTTGTTTTTTAACTTCTTTTTGTGATACTGTTTTTTTATTTACAGTATTTTTTTTACCAGTGCTTTTTTTTGTGGTAGATTTCTTTTTGTTTTCTTCCATTATTTAATAACCCTTATGCTTTTTATTGTAACAGGGGTAAGTGGCACATCTTCATGAAAACCTTTACTTCCTGTTTTAACTTTTGCAATACTATCTACTACATCCATTCCTTTTGTAACTTTGCCAAATACGGCATAACCATAACCTGCTGTTGTTTTAGCTTTAAAATCAAGAAAAGGATTATCAACAAGATTGATAAAAAATTGACTTGTAGCAGAATCAGGAACTTGTGTTCTTGCCATAGCTAGTGTTCCACGAGTATTTTTTAATCCATTATCACTTTCTATTTTAATAGGGTTTCTAGTTTCTTTTTCTTTCATTTCAGCATTCATTCCACCACCTTGCACCATAAAACCGGGAATAATACGGTGAAATATTAATCCATCATAAAATTTGCTATTTACATATTCTAAAAAGTTAGTAACAGTAATAGGTGCTTTATCAGTATATAATTCAGCTTCTATCTGCCCAATAGATGTATCAATTAATATTTTTGTAGTTTTTGTTTGAGCATGTGCATTAGATATACTAAAAGTGATAAGTATTGTAAATAAAATAAAAGTTATTAATTTTTTCATATATTATTCTCCATATTAACCTTTTCCAAGGGAACAGCATTTTTCACATATACCAAATAAATTCATATAATGATTAGTAAGTTTAAATCTATATTTTGATGCAATTTGCTCTTGTAATTCCTCTAATTCTGGGTCATTAAATTCAATATTTTTACCACAAACAACACATATTAAATGGTCATGATGTCTTTTACCCATAATTGTTTCATAGTAGGTTCTGCCATCTCCAAAATGGACTTCATGGACAATTCCAGCTTCAATCAGTAATTTAATAGTGCGATATATTGTGGCAAGACCAATATTTTTGTCAATATCTTTTGTAATAGCATATAGCTTATCAATATCAATATGAGAATCGTATTTCATAAATTCATCAAAAATAATCTGTCTTTGATTTGTAAGCCTAAGTTTTTGTGTAGCAAGAAATGTTTTAAAATATTCTCTATTTTTTTCTATATCTTTATTTTGCATACATTAACTCCAATTAATTATATAAAATAAACTAAATTATCAATATTTGCAAAAGTTTTTTTATATTTATATAAAAATTATAAGTTGTAAAAATAAATCAACAGATAGATATTATTCTTGCCACATAAAATAAGTAAGATATTTTCTACATAATAATCAATAAAATTTTCTAATGTATTTATTCATATAATTCTATATATATTTAAAAGTTAATTTTTTTATAAATTTTCTAATAAGTTTATGACTATTATTATTTTTTTATAAGATGAATAAGCATAATATACAGTTATGTGTTTTTTATGTTTTAAATATATGTAATCTGTATGATTTTCTTTTTTATTTTGATAACTTCCTAGTAAGTGATTCTCCAATATTTATTAGTTGTGGACTATATCTGATATTATTATAATGAATAGCATTCTAAATAAGTAATTGTATATATTTCTGTGAATTATTTGAATATAATATAGCTATTGACAAAATTACTATGATTATAAATAATAAATTAAGATAAAAATGTGATTATAATAATGTATTATAATATTTTTGAGAGGTTTTAATGACACGGTTAAGTATTGTTATTGTAGCTTTTTTAATACTTGTTTCTGGTTGTGCATCAGCATCAAATAGTAACTCTGCTAATTATGGTATATATAGAGAAGGTTATTCTATACAAGTTGGAGCATTTTCTAATCCAAATAATGCAGGTCGTTTTGTTGATTCTTTAATAGAGCGTGGACTTGATGCTTTTATGTTTAGAGATGGAGATATATATAAAGTAAGATTTGGTAGCTATAAAACAATAGAAGAAGCAAGAAAACGAGGGAAACAATTACAAGCTCAAGGAAGAATTGGTGAATTTTTTGTAGTTATTCCTGAAAGTTACGCATTACATAAATCACGCTCAGCACCAACAAAAAAGCAAGGTTCTAATTATTTAAGAAATGAAATAGTTAAAACTGCATATAAATATATAGGAACACCTTATGTATGGGGTGGTAATACTGCATCAGGTGTTGATTGTAGTGGACTTACAAGAGCTGTTTATAGGCTTAATGGTTTATCTATTCCGAGAGTTTCACGAGACCAGTATAAAGCAGGTAAATTTGTATATAAGAAAGATTTACAGAAAGGTGATTTAGTATTTTTTGCAACGAGTGGTGGTAAAAGAGTAAGCCATGTAGGAATATATGTAGGTGATGGTAAATTTATACATGCACCTAGAAAAGGAACTACTGTAAGAACAGATTATTTAAATAATAAATATTGGAGTAAAGTATATGTGGGTGGAAGAAGTTATATATAATTATAATCAAGAGTATTAAATGTAAAAACCACTGATATTTAATATATATTCAGTGGTTTTTTAGTATATATCATTATAGTAAATATAAATTAGTCATCAAATTTTTGTCCCATTATCTGACCATTCGCTGTAATATATATTTCCATCATATTACTTGTTTTGATTTCAAAACCATTCCAAGTTTTTTCTGCTTTAATAATAAAAGCCTGTGGATGAGCATTTTTTACTGCATCAGCAACAGGTGCAGGAAGAACTGATACTGGAAAATTTTGGTAGGCTTTTATTTCTTTCCACTCTCCATTTGCATAAAATTCAAGCTCTACGCCTGTATTTAATTTAACTTCAAAACTTTTATGGTCCTGTTCTGCAAACATTATAGTAGAGTTAGGAAAGTTTGCTTGAATAAATTGTTTAGCATTTACTGGTAGTGCTTCTGGTGAAATAACCATATCTGCAAAAGCAATACCTGCTGTCATTAAAAATGTTGCTATTACAACTAAAATTTTTTTCATAATATTACTCCTTTTAAGGTTTAAAACCTTTGATGTATTTGCTTTATGATATATTAGTCGCAATAAAAATAAAAAAGTTACAAAATATAATATTTTAAATAAAAATTCATTTTTTAGTATATATCTTATTATAAATTATTAGTGATTATGGTCCATTATGATAATTAGGCTGTATAAGTTATAAAATAATTTAATTATGTATGAAATTTAAAATAATATTTTAATTTAGTTATAAAACTTTAAGAAAAACTTTTGAGAATATAATAATTTTGGATTGTTATAATAAAAAATCCTGTTTCATAGTATAGAAACAGGATTATAGTTGTATTGATTATATTAATCTAATTTTCTTTTAAGAATATTTCCATTTATATCTATTTTAAGTTTCATATTATTATTTAATTTTATATCAAAATATCCAAAATCCTTATCTATTTTAATGATTTGACCACCATGACTTTTCGCTGCTTTTTCAACTGCTATTGGGAGAAGTCCATCTGGAAGTGTTGTATAAGATTCTATTTCGTCCCATTCTCCGTTTAAGTTGAATTGAATTTTTGTTCCACTATTAAGAATTGCTTCAAAACTATCTGAATCTCTTTGTGCTGCAACGATATTTGCATCTTTAAAAGTATCTGCAATAAATTTTTGAGAATTTTGTGGCAGCTGATTTGGTTGAATTACTATATCACCTGCAAAAACTGATATTGCAAATAAAGAAATAAGAGTTGTAAAAAATAATTTTTTCATTGGTATACTCCTTTTTATTAAATATTATAATTTCTATGTCGTTGTTTAATTATTTAAAGTTACAAAAAATATTACATTATTTATCTCATTTTAAGTTTTTTATAACTATTGTATATATATTATATTATGATATTATTATTTTTTATTACAAAATAACATTAGTAATGTATTTATTAATATTAGGTGTATAAGATGATATTATATAATGATTTTTTCCAAAAGGATGTAGTAACACTTGCTAAATCGCTTATTGGAAAAGTGTTGTGTAGAAAAGTAGATAACCTTGTATTAAAAGTAAGAATTATTGAGACAGAGGCATATAGTAGGCAAGAGCCTGCAAGTCATTCAAGTCTTGGTTATTCATTAAAGTGTGCAGCAATGTTTATGGAAGCAGGGACTATATATATGTATCACAGTAGGGCAGGTGCATCATTTAATATAAGTGCTGTTGGAGAAGGTGATGCAGTTCTTATAAAATCAGGTATATGCTTTCTTGATAATGATGATAAATCAATTGCTTTTATGCAGCAGGTAAATAAAAAGAATGGTTCATTAAGAGATAAACATTTTCTAGCATCTGGGCAGACACTTCTATGTAAAAGTTTAATGCTTAATATTACAGACTGGGATAAAAAGTATTTTAATACTGAATTATATATAGAAGATATTGGATATATACCTGAAAATATTGTTATTACATCAAGACTTGGTATTCCAACAGGAAGAGATAATTTTTTATTACCATATAGATATATTGATAAAAAATTTTTAAAATATGCAACAGCAGGTAAGTGTAAAGTTTATTAAATTTTTTATTGATTTTATAAAGAAAGAGTATTAATACATATAGTCCAAAATTTAAAAGATATAAGAAGGTTGATATGGGTTTTTTAGATTCTATGCAAAGTATTATATCAGTATATTTATTAATTGCAGTTGGTTATTTTCTTACTAAAAAGGATATTTTATCTACAGAGTTTGGTTCCCGTATAGCATGGCTTGTTGTTAATTTAACATTTCCAGCATATATATTATCTGCTTTACCATATCAGTTCACAAAAGAGCAGTTTATAGAATCAGCAAGTGGTATTTTAGTTGCAATAGTAGCAACAATAGTGCTTTACCCTATTGGGTATATTATAGGAAAGCTTTTTAAAGTAAGAAAAGATAATATGGGGATATTTTTATCTTTATTTGTTTATTCTAATGTTGTGTTTATTGGTCTTCCTGTGAACCAAGCATTATTTGGTGATAGTTCCGTTGCCTATGTTCTTGAATATTATATTGCAAATACTATTATTTTTTGGACAATAGGTGTGTATTTTATTCAAAAATCATCAAGTAGTAGCAAAGGTGGTATTAAATTAAAAGCACTTTTAACTCCATCACTAACAGCCACTATTATTGCAATAATTTTTGTTTTAATAGGTTTGAAACTACCAGAAATGCTACAAAAACCTGCCAAAATGCTTGGTAGTATGACATCACCTCTTGCAACATTATTTATAGGTATGGTATTTGCAGAGATGAAATTATCTGATTTTAAAATCACAAAAGATTTTTGGGCGGTAATGCTTGGTAGATTTTTTATTTCTCCATTTGCAGTTCTTGTGATTATGATGTTTTGGACATCATTTAATTCAGATAGGCAGGAAGTTTATATTCTACAAGCGGCTATGCCTGCTATGAATCAAGTAACGATATTAAGTAAATATTACGGATGTGATTATAAATATTCTACTATACTTACTGTATGGTCATTTATTATAAGTATGGTTGTATTACCTTTATATGTAGCTTCTTTTCATTATTTATTTTAATAAAACATATTAATAATATTACTATAATTAGGATATTTTAAAAGCATCTCATCTTTTTTATAAAGATAAAAATCGTCAAATGAAAATTCTGGATGTAGGCTACATCCCGTTAATATATAATCACCCTTAATAAGTTTTGCAGCAAATATACTTCCATATTCTATTACAACACTATATGATACACCATTATATACAAGACTATCACCAAGTTTATGTATTATAAGTGAGCCATCTTTTTTTATTTCATATATTTCTAAAATACCACCTTTATAATAATGCCATATCTCATCAGATAATATTGAATGCTATGCAGAATATTCTCCCTTTTTTAAAAGATAATATATGGCACTACCTGCTTTTCTTATTACTTTATCTTCTCTATTAATATTTAAATCAGACTGGTAGTATCTTCTATAATATCCACCCTCTACATGATGAGTAAGGTTTAGTTTTTTAATTAAAATATCAGCATTATTTATTTTGTTCGGCATAAGTTTCTACTACTATCTATTACTGCATTATTCATATTAAAGCAGCCTAAAAGTGTGTTTAGTAATGTATCATCTAATACAGTATCATTTATATGAGAATTAATAACATTTCTAGTATTATATTCACTATTTAATTTATCAGATATCCATATTATCATAGTAGATGTATTATTTTCACTTTTATCAATATTGTCTATAAATTTTTCCCCTTCTAATCCCTGTATAATAACAAATGCTTTTTTATCTTTTAAAATATTTATTGTTTCATAAAGATAAGCATCAATATATGAAATATATTGTTCGTATTCATTTTCATTAGTATTATTGTTTATAAAATCTTTATATCGCATATTAATTATAGTAGCAGAACCTTCTGAATTTATGATAAAAAGTCCTCCATTATTATTCTTATTAAATTCCTTTATATAAGTAAGAGATGTAAAAAGATTAGGGCTTTTATTTGTATATTTTTCTGTAATATTTTTTGTATCATTTTTTATAATATTATAAGCAAGTGGATCTTTTGATAATAAAGAGTTATAAATAGCAAAATATTCTACTGAATAGCCTGCATTTTTAAATATACTTATAAAAGATTTACTATTATTAATATCATTTATATTTTCTGCTGTGGCACCGGTTAATACGGCACTTCTTGTGATATAATTATTAATATAGTCAGTTTTAACATTATTGATTATCGTAATATTTTTGTGTGTAAGTGGCATTAGTTGAGTAGTATTATTTAAAGGAATATTTGCAAGTTTATCTATTAAAATAACGACACCTGTAATATTATCATCAACTTTTACACTATTTACTTTATCTTGCCTTTTCTTTGCTGATAATTTATATGAAATATTTGATACTGTATAAGTTTTAATTCCTTTTAAAAAAGCGTATGGTTGCATAGTGAACTGATTAAAATTATTATAAAGATTAGTATAGCATATAACAGCAATAAGAAAAATAATAGCAAATGCTTGACCTTTACGAATAACAGATTTATCTCTTGCAAAGAAAAATCTTATAAAACCTATTGTTAGTCCAAGTAAAAACATTAAAGTTATAAATATTATATTTGTTGTATTTTCTGAAATAGCAGATTTTATTGTATTGTGTAGTAGAAATTTTATAGAAGAATATTCAGTTGTATCAAGATGAAATTTGTCAGCATATAAAGCTCCCACAGAGCCTATATAAAATAATACAGGATTTATAATAATGAAAACCCATTTAGAAAGCATTAATATAAAAAATAGCACTAGATTAAATAATGCTGTTAGTGTTATTAATATTGCAGTATTATATGGGGTAAGATTAAGTAAATTTATTCTAGGTTCATCAAATATTAATGTGTATAAAAATGTATTTAATACAAGTAATATATAGTATGAAACCGCTCTTTTATTCCACGGTATTTTTAAAAACTGTTTCTGAACATTAATTAATGCCATTATCTATCCTTATGCAAAAATATTAATAAAGAGATACAATATAACATTAATCTATATTAAATAAAAGAATAAATATCTAGTTAATGTAAAAATGTAAATGGTAAAACACTTTTTACAAGAATAATATTTATATTCAAGAAAAAAGGGCGGATAATAACCGCCCTATATTATTAAAATTATAGAGATTATTTTTTATGTTTAAGTTCTGCACCAGAAATACCCGGTGTTGTCATACCAACAGGATCTAGAATAATATTTATTTCTTCTTCTGTAAGAACTTTATCCCTTAATATTATTTCTCTAATAGGTTTACCTGTAACATAAGCTTCCCTAGCAAGCTGTGCAGCTGTTTCATAACCAACATGTGGATTGATAGCAGTAACTATACCAACAGAATTTTCAACATAAGCTTTCATTCTTTCAGGGTTAGCAGTTAAATCTTTAAGCAGATATTTTGTAAATACTTTAAATCCATTTGCCATTATAGTTAATGATTGAATAACATTAAATACAAATACTGGTTCCATAACATTTAATTCAAATTGACCAGCTTCCACACCCATTGTAACGGTGATATCATTACCTATAACTTGGAAAGCAATTTGATTGATTACTTCCGCCATAACAGGATTAACTTTACCCGGCATAATAGAGCTTCCCGGTTGACGAGGTGGCAAGTTTAATTCAAATAAACCACATCTAGGTCCAGAAGCCATTAATCGTAAATCATTACATATTTTAGACATACTTGTCATACATACTTTTAATAATGCACTTACTTCAAGATAAGAATCACAGTTTTGAGTGCCATCCACTAAGTCTTCTGCACCTTTAATTGGAAGACCTGATATTTCACCTAATTGTTTAACAACTTCTTTAATATACTCTGGTTCTGCATTAAGACCTGTGCCAACAGCAGTAGCTCCCATATTTACAACAAGCATATGTTCTTTTGCATTAGTTAATCGTTTAATATCTCTTCCTACAACAGCAGCATGTGCTTTAAATTCCTGACCTAATCGGACAGGAACAGCATCTTGTAGGTGAGTTCTACCCATTTTTATCATGCCATCAAATTCCTTAGCTTTTTGAAGCATCATATCCTGCATTTCTTTCATAACTGTGATTAATTCATCAAGTAACATAGCGATTGTTAAATGTGCAGCGGTAGGAAAAGAATCATTTGTGCTTTGAGCCATATTAACATGTGAGTTTGGAGAAATAACTTTATAATTACCCTTGCTTTCTCCCATAATTTCTAATGCACGGTTAGCAATAACTTCGTTAGTATTCATATTTATAGATGTTCCAGCACCACCTTGAATTGGATCAACTAAAAACCAGTCGTTAAATTTACCAGCAATAACATCATCAGCAGCTTTTGCAATAGCTTCTGCTTTGTCTTTTTCAAGTTCACCAATTTTTGCATTAGCAAGTGCGGCAGCTTTCTTTACAATAGCCATACATTTAATTAATGCAGGATGAATTCTATAACCTGTAATAGGGAAGTTTTCAATAGCCCTTAATGTTTGCACACCATAGTAAGCATCTTTTGGTACTTCTTTATCACCTAAAAAATCATGTTCCATACGAAATTCAGCCATAATTTACTCCTTTTTAAAATTATTTTGCTTTATAGTTTACTTATATCATATACAATAATGTATTGCAAGAAAAATTTTATAAAATTATAATTATGTTATAAATTAAATTATAATTATATATCAATATATTATAAGTAATTATATGTAAAAATATGTTTAATATATATGTGTTTGAAAACATAGTTGACTTTATTAATATTGATAAATTATTTATTATTATATAACAGAGTAATAAAATTATTTTTTATGATTTTTTTATCTTTTTGCATAAAATTTTAAGGTATATTTTTGCTAATATATTTAATGCTAGATATTTATGTAAATCGTATCAATATGATTTAAAGTAAAACTGTATTTTTATATTTTTATTTACAAAATATATTTTATAGTGCTATATTAACTTAAAAAATAATGTTTTATTAATATTGGAGTATATATAAATGAGTATATCAAATATTTTACAAACAAGAAAGCCTTCTATTTCTTTTGAGTTTTTTCCACCTAAAACTCTTGCTATTGAAAAAGTGCTTTTTGATACAATAGATTTGTTACAGGAAGAACATGCAGATTTTTCATCAGTTACATTTGGAGCAGGTGGTGGAACTGCTGATAAAACTTTTGACTGGATAAATTATATTAAAGACAATTGTAAATATGAAACAATGATGCATATTACATGCGTTGGCTTTAATAAAGTAACACTTGATAGTATTTTAGAAAAGTTGGAAAAAGCTGGTATAGAAAATATACTTGCACTTCGTGGAGATATTCCAAAAGGTAGCGATTTAAAACAGGGTGACTTTAAATATGCTTCTGATTTAGTTAATTATATTGCAAAACGAAATAAATTTTGTATAGGTGTAGCTGGATACCCTGAAAAACATCCAGAATCTTTTGATTTTAATAAAGATATTGAAATGCTTAAATATAAAGTGGATATGGGTGCATCTTTTATAATTACACAATTATTTTTTAATAATGAATATTTTTATAGATTTAGAGATCGTGCTGAAAAAGCAGGTATAAAAGTGCCTATTGTGGCTGGTATTATGCCTATTGTAAATTTTTCTCAAATAGAAAGATTTAAGGTAATGTGTAGCAGTCATATTCCTGATGAATTAATTTCATCAATGGAAGGAAAAAGTGAAGAAGATATCACATCTATTGGCATTGATTATGCAGTTAGTCAATGTGAAGATTTAGTTAAAAATAGTGTTGCTGGATTACATTTTTACACACTTAATAGGTCTCATGCTACTAAACGGATATTAGATAAACTGCATTTTTTATAAAATATAAAATTGCACACAATAAAAAAGGGTTTAATACCCTTTTTATAATATAACCTAACTTATTCTTTTTAAATTAAGCACAAATAATATAATAAATAATCCTATAATTATAAGGGATATACCAATGACTAGGCTTATATATACTGATACTATTTTAGGAACAGCTGCAATTAAAAGAGCAAGAAGAATACCTATAATACCACCAGTCATTAGTGATTTCCATGCAGAATAATTTCTTTTTCTCCATTCAATAGCTGTAACAATAGCTGTAATACTTTTTAATGCTATCCAAAAACCAACTAATAATGGTAGGAAATTTTCAAGAGCAGATTGGCTACTTAAAAGCATAATTCCTAACAAAATAGAAATACCGCCCTCTATTAAATAATATACAGAACCTTTAAAATCACGCAGATTAAAATATAAAAATAAATTAGTCAATCCAGTTATAATCATTAATATACTTATAATAAGAGCAAAAGCTGCCATTGTTCCTGTTGGGTTCATAATTATAATTGCACCAAATATTATTAAAATAACTGCAAATATAAGGCTTATTAGATAATTTGATGTAGACATAATACCTCCCTAAAAATGATATGAAAATCCTATTGTATATTTAAGCTGTTGCATATCAAGTGTATCAGAAATATTTCCAATGCTCTCTAAATTTAAGTTAAATTTAGGATTTTGAGAATAAGTGTATCTAAATTCAAAAAAAGCACCCCATCTGCCATCTTTTGTAAAAAGATATTCTACACCTGCAAAGGCATCAACACCTATTAATTGATTATTTTGAGTATAATCATTATAAGATATACCATTATTTGTGCCACCTGATAAATTAAATGTTGCAAAATTATATGATAAGCCAACACCTATCCATGCGTTGACAATAGTTGATGATGTCATATAGGCTATATTTAATGCAACTGGTGCCATGTGAGCTTTTCCTTTTATGTTTTGATGTTTTGTTTTAAAATCACCACCTATGTAATCAGCACTAAGTCCAATGGAGAAATTTCCCCAAAAGTCATTTAATATATTGTAATATACAAATCCACCACCACCCGGAGCTAAATCACCCCAATCATCTGATATTCTGTCGGTTAAATTTCCTGTAATTGCTACCATACCATATCTTTTTGCATAGCCATAGTTATATGGCTTACCAGTTCTATCATCAGAATAAGCAATACTAGATGTAAGTGATAAAATAATTATTACTAAAAATATTTTTTTCATCTATATGTTTCATCCTCTACTAAATCAGAAGGGTCAATAGGATACTTTCCAGTAAAACATGCAAAACAGAAATTATTATTGATAAGCACTTTCTTCATACCTTCAAGCGATATATATCCAAGAGAATCAGCACCTATAAATTTTCTTATTTCTTCTTCTGTATGAGTATTAGATATAAGTTCTTTTTTTGTAGGTGTATCTATCCCATAGTAGCATGGAAAATTTGTAGGTGGAGCAGATATTCTCATGTGTATTTCTTTTGCACCAGCATCTCGTAGAAGTTTTACTATTTTTTTACTGGTTGTTCCACGGACAATAGAATCATCTACGACGACTATCCTTTTGCCATTAATAAGGCTTCTAACAGGATTAAGTTTTATTTTAACACCAAAATCACGGATACTTTGTGATGGTTCAATAAATGTTCTTCCAACATAATGGTTTCTAATAATTCCAAGTTCAAAAGGTATCTTACTTTCTTCTGAATAACCTAGTGTTGCAGTTATGCCAGAATCTGGCACTGGTATAACTATGTCAGCATCAACAGGACATTCTTTTGCAAGCATTTTCCCAAATCCTTTGCGAACTTCATAAACAGATTGACCAAACATAAAAGAATCAGGTCTTGCAAAATATACATGTTCAAATACACATGGTGCAGGATGTTCAAGTTTTCCATTTGGAAAATATGATTTAACACCACTAGCATCCACTACAACCATTTCACCGGGTTCAACTTCTCTAACAAAATGAGCATCAATTAAATCAAGTGCAACTGTTTCACTAACAAACACATAACCATCTTTCATCATACCCATAGCAAGAGGGCGGATACCATGAGGGTCACGCATAGCAATAAGTTTATTATCAGCCATAAATACCATAGAATACGAACCAGTAATTTGTGTCATAACATTAGAAAGAGCTGTAATTAAATCTTCATTTTTTAATCTTTTAGCAAGCAGGTGCATAATAGTTTCAGAATCTGTTCCTGTGGAAAAAATTGTGCCATCATTAATAAGCTGTCTGCGGATTTTAAAAGCATTTACAAGATTACCATTATATGCAAGAGCACAATCTCCAATAGGTAGTTCAGCTATAACTGGCTGTAAGTTTTTTGCAGAAAAGATACCATCGGTAGGGTATCTATTATGACCAATGGCTATTTTCCCAGATAATTTTTTCAGACGCTTTTTTGTATAAACATCAGCAACTAATCCTTCGCGTTTTTCTGAATGTATATGTTCTCCATCATAAGCGGCAATTCCTGTTCCCTGCTGTCCCCGATGCTGTAAAGCATATAAGCATAAATAAACTAATTTAGCAGCTTCATGGTTACCATATATACCAGCTATTGCACATTCATCATAAAATTTATCTGCATTGTCAACCATTATAACACCTTTATAATTATTTGATTTATTTATATAGCATAAGAGAATATAAATGTCATTAAATTTTATAAAAAACAATTGCTTTTTTTAATATTTAGTAGTAGTTATGTGGAAATTAATAAATTAGTATATTAACAAAAACTATGGTGTTTCATGGCACTTATTAAAAATAGAAAATTTGCTTTAACATTATTTTGTATAGTTGCCTTATATTCCACATGGGGTGTTGTATATCTTAGTATTAAATTTGCTTTGGAATCTTTTCCACCTGTTTTACTTTCAAGTATTAGATACATTTCAGCAGGTTCTATGTTTCTTTTTTGGTCTTTTTTTATTAAAAAAGATAGAGTAATGCCTACAAAATCTCAATTTTCAACTATTTTTTTCGCATCATTTATGATGATAGTTATAGGTGGTGCTTTTTTAAATATATCTGGGCTTTATATTAATTCTGGAACAATTGCTCTAATAATGGGTTCTATACCTTTATGGATGGTAGTAGTAAGCTGGCTTATGGGTTATGATGCAAAACCATCTGTTTCTGTATTTATAGGTTTAGTTGGTGGTTTTATAGGTGTTGGTGTTCTTGCTGTTTCAACAGGTATAACTGGTGGTTCTAATGCTGTATTAGGGATTATAACAATATTTATCTCTATGGCAGGCTGGGTAGCTGGCTCTATTTTATTAAAACGCAGACATTCTGATATGAATATGATTAAAAGTCTTGGTTTTCAGATGATTACGGGCGGTTTAGTTATGTTTGCAGTATCTTTTATTATTGGTGAATGGACAGATTTTCATTTATCAGAAGTTACTTTAAAAGCCTTTTTAAGCACATTACATTTAATATTTTTTGGGTCAATAGTAGGTTATACATGTTATATATGGCTTTTATATAATACACCAACACATATTGCAATATCTTATGCTTATGCAGAACCAGTTGTTGCTGTTATAGTAGGTGCTTTATTTGGTGGAGAATCTATTAATTATTTTACTATATTTGCTTGTATTTTTATTATTATATCTGTATTTTTTGTTATTAGTGATAAAAAAACAAATTAAAATTTTGAACTATATATATATATATATGTCATTTACTATATAAGAGGGGTAAAATGAGTGATTCACAGGTTATTGAAAAAGTATTAGAAGGTGATGCGGGTGCTTTCGAAATTTTAATATTAAAATATCAATCGCAGATATTTTATTCTGCTTTAAATATTGTAAAAAATAAAGAATATGCTGAGGATATCTGTCAAGATGCTTTTTTAAAAGCTTATGAAAAACTTGATACTTTACAAGACAGAGAACATTTTTATCCATGGTTAAAACGAATTGCTGTAAATCTATCTCTTAATCACTATGAAAGAGATAAAAGAATAGTAGATGTAGAAGATGAAGATAATGATATTGATTATTTTGAAAGATTAACTACTGGTGAATGTCCTGAAGACTATATAATTAAAGATGAGCTTAAAAAATATGTTAAGTTTTTTGTTGATGCTTTGCCTGATAAACTTCGCAATGTTATTATTTTACGAGAGGTTGAGGATTTAAGTTATGAAGAAATATCTGAAATGTTAAAAATACCGCTTGGAACAGTTAGAAGCAGACTTTTTAATGCAAGGCAGATAATTAAAGAAAGACTTATTAAACAAGGCTTAACAAATGAAGTTTTTTCAGAAGCTAAATAATATGGAGCATAACATGAAACCAGAATGTATAGATATAAAATCTCTTTTGTATGCTTATATTGATAATGAATTAACAAATGAACAAAATATGGTTGTTACAAACCATATTTCTAAATGTCCAAGTTGTAAGGCAGATTTAGCATCTATATATAGGGTGCATGATATGATTAAATCTGTATATAGACCAACAGAAGAAATAGATTTATCTAAAAAAATTATGGTTAATATTAAATTTAATAATAAATATACTAAAAATAATAGTGCTACAAAAGAAAAACAAGTTAATAATATAAAAAATGAATCATTCTTATCAAAAGTAATACTAGATAAACTTTTATATATATCTATTGTAGCTGCTACTATTATATTTGTTATAGGTGTAACTGTTACATATTTTGAAAAATCAAATCCTGTATATATAGAAATGGCAAATCAAAGTTATGATGATAAATACGAAGATTATGTTATAGAGCATTATACCAACTCTTATACAAATATTTCTAACCAAGCATCAATTATTTCGGTAAATTTTGAAAAATGATTCGTTCTGTTGTATTTATAATATTATTGTTATTGCCAGTATATCAGGTATATGCTGGTGATAATGCTGTTATTTTTAAATATCTACATAAAGGAAAGTATGAAGTTTATTTAAATTTACATGATAATTTTATGGAAGATAATTCTTTACTAGGTTCTATATCTCGCCAGCTTTTACGAGGATATTTTTCAATAGATAGAATACCTGATAAATATTATAATATTGAAAAAATTGATAATATTTCTTTTTTTGGTTTTGATTTAATACAGTATACTGCTATACCAAAAGATAAAGACAGATTTAAGCAAATACTATGGCTTGATAACAATAATCGCATTGTAAAATTAGAAGTTTATGATAATATGAACACTTTAATGTTTGCTTTTAGTGGTTTTGATTTTACAAATGGTGCAATACATAACCGCCATCATTATAGAAAAGGCAAAAATATGTGGCAAATGCGAGAAGGTCCTAATGGTTTTCGTGGAAATGTAGCAGATAAATATAAATTTTGGGATAGTCCAGAATTTTATAATGGTTTTAGGCATTTTCATACAACTGTTTTTAATGGAAATGTTTTTGATTTATCTTTTCAAGATGGTATAAATAGATTTTCAGTATTTATTAAGCCAGTAGATAAACGAGTTGAGCATGTAAACATAATAGTTTATGGTAATTATTTGTATAGTAGAATAATTGATGATGTTGAATATACTATATATGGCACAGTTTCTTTTGGTTTTATGGAAGATATTATAAGTATTATCCATGAAAATATAAAAACAATAATTGATACTGTATCTCATGGTGGTATGTTGACATCTGAAATATATAATAAAAAATGATACCTTTAAAGGAGGATTTTTAATTAATGAAAAAATTATATTTAACAATAATGCTTATTTTAGCTTTTGCAGTAAATGTATTTGCGATGCCTTCAAGTTTTGCACCTGTTGTAAAAAAAGCTGCACCTAGCGTTGTAAATATAAGCACAACAAAAACAGTTACTCGTCAAATAGACCCATTTTTTCAAGATTTTTTTGGTGGAATGTTTGGTGGTAGTCCATTTGGATTTGGTGGTTCTGGTCCGCAGAAATATAAATCTACTGCATTAGGTTCTGGATTTATTATAGATAGAGATGGTTATATTGTTACAAATAACCATGTAATAGAGGGTGCAGATGAAATTATTATTAAGCTTCAAGATGATAGGGAGTTTAAAGCTGAAATTATAGGCACAGACCCTTTGACAGATTTAGCACTTTTAAAAATTGATACGAAAGGGGCTAATATTACACCTATATTATTAGGTAATTCAGATAATGCTGAAATTGGTGACTGGGTTGTAGCGATAGGAAATCCTCTTGGTCTTGGTGGCACAGTAACAGCTGGTATATTATCAGCAAAAGGCAGAGTATTAGGCGATGGACCTTATGATAATTTTATACAAACAGATGTTTCTATTAATCCGGGTAATTCTGGTGGTCCTCTTATAAATATGGATGGTGAAGTTATAGGTATTAATACAGCGATTATACAATCAGCTCAGGGGCTTGGTTTTGCTGTGCCTGTAAATATGCTTAAAAATGTTCTTCCAAAACTTAAAAAAGAAGGTAAAGTTTCACGAGGCTGGGTAGGGATAGTGATGCAGCCACTTGATGAGCAGCTTGCAGCCTCATTTGGTTTATCAGATACAAAAGGGGTATTAATAGCTGATGTTACTAAGGGAGAACCCGGTGATAAAGCAGGATTAAAAGCAGGTGATGTTATCATTGCAGTTGATGGTAAACAAGCTCAAACTTCAAGGGAGCTAGCAGGTATTATTGGTTCAAAAAGTCCAAACGAAAGAGTTATTTTAACAATTATCCGTGATGGTAAAAAACAAAATATTACTGTGAGATTAGGTGAAAGACCGGGTAATAATCAAATAACTTCAAATTATTATGGCAATCAACCAAAACAACGAAAAGGCGATATTATTGTTAAAGATATTGACCAACAACAGGCAAAAAATTTAGGTATATCAAATGGTGTTGTTATTACAAATATTAATGAAAACACTCAGGCATATAAAAAAGGTTTAAGAGAAGGTTATGTAATCGTGCTTTTAAATAATAAGTCTGTTACAAATACAAATGAATTTTATAGAATTTATGATAAAATAAAAAAAGGAGATTTAATGGCTGTAAAAGTTGTTTCACCTAATGGGTCTAACTTTATAGCATTTGCAAAATCAGAGTAACTTATTTATAATTTTGATAATTATACTTATAATTTAGTAAAAAAACTGCACTTAAATATTTAAGTGCAGTTTTTATTTGATTTATTATTTTCTTATATTGTTTTTTATAGCAGTATATTTATTTTGTTATTTTATGCTACTTATTTGGTATATTATATCCTTTATTAACTATATACCAACTTATTGCTTCACCTGCTTTCTTTTTATCCCAATATGTTTTTGCTGTATTTATATCATTTTCATTTTTTATTGCATTGTTAAAGTATTCAATCCCCCCCCCATTATAAATAAATCTTCCATTAGCAATAGATTGTGCACCTATGGCTATTCTTTCAATATCTTCTTGTTGTAACACATTTTCAGTAACAAGACTTTTACCAAAAGAATGATATGTATGTCCTTTATGTGCAACCATTTCTACAATTGTTGGAACTATATCTTTATGACTTCCTGCCATATATTTAAGTTTATATTCATTTATACCATTTCCATATATAATTAAAGGAATAGAAGTTGATGTAAAGATTTTTCTATTTGTATTAGGGTAACTTCTATCAAAATGGTCACCTGTTATAAAAAAAAGTGAATCAGGATATTTTTCATAAGTTTTCTTAATAAAATCAGCAATACTTTTAATTGAATATTCTGTAACTGTTAGTATTTCTGGTGTAATACCTTTAAATCTTGTTTCTTTTGGATAATTTTCATCAAGAAAGTTTTTTATTTTTTCTGTGTCAATATTATAATATTTTGTAACATCTATATCGTATGGTGGGTGGTTTGAAGCAGAAAGCACCATATTAAACGATGGTTGATTTTGATTATTATCAATATTTTCAAATATAAAATTAAAACCTTCACTATCATATATACCCCATGTGCTTCTTTGCTTATTATGAATATTTTCCATACCATAACTTTTATCAAAACCTTGTGATACTGTATATGTTCCTATTTTTCTCCATGCAGAACTTCCAAAATAATAAAAGTTTGTATTATATCCTAAATCTTTAAAAATTTTACCAGTAGAAGAATCAAAACAAGGTATTGAACCAGTCATTTCACTAATAGGAAAGTATGTTCCATAAAGTCCTGTAATCATCATATCCATTGTTTCTATTGTTCCATAACCATTTTGTATAAATATTGGAACTTTCATACCATCTTTTGAATTAGCAATATCTATTAAATCCTTTCCAATCCCCCCCCCATTCATAAATTCTTCTGACAAATGGTAATCTGAAAGGGATTCCATTATTATCAAAAATATATGTTTTGATTTACTTTTTCCGTTTTCTGAAACTTTTTGCACCATTACACTACTAATATTATCTTGATTATTATATTTATCACCAAAATAAATTTTCATTACTTGATTAATTGTTAAGCCACCAGCATATTTTTCAAAACTTTCACCTTTTATATCTTTATAAGCTCTATATACTCTATCTAAATCATGTAATGCACCGGGTGTAGCTTTTTTAAGAAAGCTATTTTCAGGAAGTTTTACAATATAGGTTAAATCACCACCTTTAAGATTTAATGTTGATGATGTAGTAAGTATTAATATATAAATTATTATAATACCTATTGGTAAAGCTTTTTTAAATGAAATAGTTTTATTACTATTTTCAATTTTTTTATAAATTTTATAATAGATAAATACCACAACTATTGTTAATATAATAGACATCAATACTTTCGGTATTGTATTATAATCACTGTTTATTGCTGTATGAAATATTGCTGACTGGTCATCATATATTACTCCAAGTAATATAATATTGAATGTATCATTGAAAATACTGTAATATGTATCATTTACAAATGAAGCAATTATAATAATATATGAAATGATTGATGTAAATATTATTACTGCAATATTTTTAGCATGTTTTATAAAAGAGAAACCTATGTATAATATTATAAAAATAAATACAGCAGGTGCAGCAAGTCTTCCATCATAACGAAATCCTGCAAACATTGTTTTTATAATATCTATTATAGGTAATGTATTTTCTCCACCAGTTGCATAAATAGCAGAATTAAATATTCCACTATTTATTATAAAACCAATTCTACACAGTCCAAATATTATTAAAAGATAGCATAGATAAACTATTATTTGCATATATATTTTAAAAACTTTATTACCCATACTTAATTACTCCCATAATTATTTGAAAGATATTATTAAAAAAATATAAATATATCAACTATTATATTTTTTGTTTTCATTTTAGAAATAGTAGTATATTATAAACAAGATATTAAGTGTATGGTGGTATATGTTGCAAAATGTGTTAATATTCTTTTTAGTATTATTTTATCCATATTCTTTATTTGCTGACAATAAATCATCACAATCAATTATCAAAGAGCGAGTTGTATTAGTAACAGTAGAGAAAGTGTCCGAAGGCACAACATCACCAACTATGATGATAACTGGTTCAGCATATTTTAGTGAAAGTTCATCAGTAGCAGCAGAAAGTGCTGGTAAGGTATTAAAGGTATATGTGCATGAGGGAGATGCTGTGGAAATAGGGCAGCCATTAGCAAGTTTAGATGATAGTTTATTAGCATATAGTATATCAAGTGCAGCAGCTGTTACACGACAGGCAAAAGGTAATTTAGATAAAGCATTAAGAGATTTTAATCGTAACAAAGTTTTATATTCTCAAAAATCAATATCACAGCAGAAGTATCAAGATTCATTAACAGATTATACAAATGCTCAAAGTGCATATACATCAGCCATATCTCAACAAAAACAGTTAGAAACTCAGCAAGAAAAGATGTTAATAAAATCACCTATAAAGGGAGTTGTTATAAGTAAAAAAGTAGAAGTAGGTGAGTGGGTAAATTCTGGTGGAGTAGTAGCAGATGTAGCAGGTTTAAGTTATGAAGCAAAAGTATATATCCCTGAAACAGTTCTTCCATATATTAAGGCAGGTCAGCAAGTAACAGTTAAAACAAATCGTAAAGAATATACAGGAAAAGTGTTATCAATTAATCCTAAGGGTGATCCATCAACAAGATTATTTTTAACAAGAATAGATTTAGGGCAAGACCCTGATTTAAAAGAGGGGATATTAGTAACTGCTTTAATTCCATCTGGTAGTAAAGTAACATCTTTATTAGTTCATAGAGATGCAGTTATAGAGCGTAATGGGGTAAAGGGAGTTTATAAAGTATTAGATGGAGAACGGGTAAAGTTTATTCCAATAAAAACAATCGGTTATAATGGTAGCTATATAGCTTTAATATCATTAAGTGAAGGTAGCCTTCAAAAAGATGACCAAATAGTGTTAGATGGTAATAATGCAGTTAGTAATGGAGTAAAAATAAAAATAACATCCAAGATAGGATAAATATAAGGTTATATAAATAGATGATAAAATTTGCAGTAGAAAATCCTGTTAAAATATTAGTTGGTGTATGTTTTTTAGTAATATTTGGCATTCAGGCATTTTTGAATATGCCATATCGTCTTATTCCAAGTATTGAATATCCTCAAATTTCAGTTACAACATATTGGCGTGGAGCTTCACCTTATGAAATTGAAAAAGAAATACTTGAAAGACAGGAAAGAGTGCTAAAAACTATTCCGGGATTAATTGACTGTGAAAGCACTGCAAGAGAGAGTTCTGCATATATTACATTAATGTTTGATATAAATGTTCCTGTAAATGATGCAATTTTGCTTGTTACTAATAAATTAAATGAAGTTAGTGGCTATCCTGATAATATGAACCAGCCTACAATAAGAGCAGCTAATACTGACACTATTTCTGTTGTAGATTTAATGCTTTTGACTGATGATACAAATAAACGCTCTATTGATGAATATTTAAGTTTTTTTGAAGAAACTATTAAGCCTTATTTTGATAGGGTAAAGGGTGTTGCTGATGTTAGTTATTGGGGAGGTAGAGCAAAACAAATACAAATAGAAGTAAATCCATATAGACTTAGTGCATATAATATTACTCTTTCTTCTATAATTAATGCTTTAAATCAAGAAAATATTAATATTTCAGCTGGAACAATAGATTTTGGTGCAAAAGATTACCGTTTTCGCACAATAGGTGAAGCAAAAACTCCACAGGATATTAGGGATATTGTTGTAATATCAAGTGATAATGCACGGATAAAACTTGGAGATATTGCAGATGTGGATTATGGTTTTGCAAAAAGAGATACAATTGTAAGGTATGGTAATACAAATGCGTTAAGTGTTGGTATAATTGCTCAATCTGGAGCAAATATACTAGAACTTACAAATGATGTAGATAAAGTTGTAGAAAACTTGAATAATGGAATATTAAAAACTAATGGGTTAAAGTTTGTAAAAATAGCAGACCAAAAAAATTATATTTTACAGGCTATTTCATTAGTTAAATCAAATATTTTTATATGTGGTATATTAGCTGTTCTTGTGCTTTTAATATTTTTAAAAAGTATAAGAGCAACTCTTGTAATTGCTATAACTATTCCAATATGTATTATTGGGACATTTCTAATAATGAATGCTCTGGGTAGGTCATTAAATGTAATAAGTCTTGCAGGGATTGCTTTTTCTGTTGGTATGCTTATAGATAATTCTATTGTAGTCCTTGAAAATATTGATAGACATATTCATCTTGGTAAAAATGCTATTGAAGCATCAATATCAGCTACAAAAGAAGTATGGGGAGCTGTGCTTGCATCAACTCTTACAACAGTTGCTGTTTTTCTTCCTATTGTTTTTATAAAAGAAGAAGCAGGACAACTTTTTGGAGATATAGCAATAGCTGTTAGTGCTGCTGTTGGTTTAAGTCTTATTACTTCTATTACAGTTATACCAGTTTTATCAAAAATATTATTTACATCAGGAAATAAGCAAGAAGAAAAAAGTGAAAGACTATTAAGTAAAATACAAAATAAAATAGTTTATAAATTGTATATAAATGAAAATCTTAAAGAAAAAATAGTTAAATATAATCCAAATAATTTATTGAACTATCTAGGTAATGTTTTTATCAAATATATATTTTTAATATTTGATAAAATTAATTCAAAATTTATTATAAAATTAAGTTTTGTAATTCTAGTAACAGTATTTTCTATAACAAGTGTATATGTGCTTATGCCTAAAATGGATTATCTCCCACTTGGTAATAAAAATATGATGGAATCTCGTTTTACACCACCACCGGGTATTTCATATAATGAAAGAAAAGCTATGAGCGATTTTATATATAGAGAATTACAACCTTATATAGAAAGTGAGAAAGATGGATATCCGCAAATAGATAATTTTGTATTTATTGCAAGTTCAACTTATGTTGCACTTAGAGCAACCAGTAAAGATGCGACTAGGGTTGCAGAATTACAACCTCTTTTAGCATCAGTTTCTGCTAAACTTCCGGGTATTACTGCTTCTACATCACAAGTTCCATTATTTAATATTGGTAGGGGTTCAAGTAATACTTTTTTAATGAATGTAGCAGGTGCAATGGAATATGAAAGTTTGATTAATACTATTCGCCTTATTCAAGATAGAATAATGGGAGAATTACCAGAAGTGCAATTAAGGTTAAATCCTACATCTAATCCAATTTATCCAGAAGTGCAAATAATACCAAAAAGGGAGGCTTTAAAATCAGCAGGGATTACTGCCAAAGAGCTTGGTATATCCATAGATGCTTATTTAGATGGTAGAAAAATTGGTGAATTTAAAGACCCATCTATTGGGACTATTGATATTATGTTACAAGGTGAAAGAAAAAGTTTTGATAATCCAGATGAAGTTTATTCAATTCTTGTTAATTCTGGAACAGGTTTTCCTGTGCCAATATCAAGTCTTGCAGAAACAAAAGAAGTAATGGGTATAGAAAGAATAAGAAGATATAATTATCAGCACTCATTTTTATTTATAATTACACTTCCAAAAGGAATGGTTTTAGAGCAGTTACAGGATAAAATTAATCAAAAAGTATTAGAGCCAATGAGAGAAGAAGGATTGTTACAGGGTATAACTGTTTATTCAAGTGGTGCTTCTTCTAAACTTGAAAGTGCTAAAAATGCAATAAGTGGTAACTTTATGTTAGCAATACTTATAACTTATTTGCTAATGGCAGCATTACTTAATAATTTCTTTTATCCGCTGATTATTATGTTTTCTGTTCCATTAGCAGCATCTGGTGGCTTTATAGGGCTTGATTTAGTCAATAAATTTTTAACTTCACAGTCTCTTGATATTATTACTATGCTTGGTTTTATTATGCTTATCGGTTCTGTTGTAAATAATCCAATTTTAATCGTATACCAAACATTAAATAATATAAAATATGGTATGAGTGGTGATAATGCAATTTATGATGCTTTAAAAACAAGAATACGACCTATATTTATGAGCACTACCACATCACTTTTTGGTATGCTTCCACTTGTTTTAGCTCCGGGAGCAGGTAGTGAACTTTATCGTGGTATGGGAAGTGTTATTTTAGGTGGAATGGCTTTATCTACTATATTTACACTATTTTTAATTCCAGCTTTATTATCATTATTTTTAGGTAGCAAAAAAAGTGCAGTTATAAGAAAATAAATTTATTATATTGAAAAGCAAGTTTTGAATATTTTATAAAAATTGTATAATAATAAATATTATGGAGAAATTATTATGCAGATGATTAATTCCTTAAAAAAACGCAGAACATATTATGCTCTTAAAAAAGAATTGCCAGTATCTATAAATAAAGTTATAGAAATTGTAGAGGAATTAACAGAACTTGTCCCAGATGCCTTTAATATGAAAAGTAGTCGTATTGTAGTTGTATATGGTGAAATGCAGAATAAACTTTGGGATAGTATATATAATGCTTTTGATGGAAAAGTGTCTAGGGATAAAATTGATAGTTTTCGTATAGCAAGTGGCACTATATTATATTTTTATGATAATAGCATCGTATCATCATTTCAAAATAAGTTTCCTTCTTATGCAGATAATTTTCATATATGGGCAAATCAGGCAAGTGCTATGCTACAACTTGCTGTTTGGAGTTCACTTAGAGAACTTGAAATTGGTGCATCATTACAACATTATAATCCAGTAATTGATAAAGCAGTTAAAGACCTTTTAAATATTCCCAAAGAGTATATTCTTATAGCAGAAATGCCTTTTGGAGCAATAGTAGATGAGCCTGTACAAAAAGTAAAAGAAGATATTAAAAAAAGAGTTACAAGCATTTATTAAAATAAAATTTATTATCAAGGGAATATATATTCCCTTGATAATTTTATAGCTTATATTAAACCCAGTGGTATCATCGCATCAGCAACTCTTGTAAATCCTGCAATATTTGCACCCATTAAGTAGTTGCCTTTAAATCCATATTCTTCAGCAGTTTCAAAACATGTCTTATGAATATCACGCATAATAGTTTGAAGCCTTGCATCAGTATAATCAAATTTCCAAGTATCTCTGCACGCATTTTGCTGCATTTCAAGAGCAGATGTTGCAACACCACCTGCATTAGTAGCTTTACCCGGAGCATAAAGCACATTAGAAGATTGTAAAAGATGTATAGCACCCGGTGTGCTTGGCATATTAGCACCTTCTGTTACACAAAAGCAACCATTTTTAATTAAAGTTTCTGCATGTTTTTCATTTAATTCATTTTGTGTAGCACAAGGCATTGCAATATCACAAGGTATATCCCATATACTGCCATTTTCTTTATATTCAGCATTTGGATGATATTTAACATATTCTTTAATTCGTTTGTATTCTACTTCTTTAATTTGTTTTACAGTATCTAATTTTATACCGTCAGCATCATATATGTATCCATTTGAATCTGAACATGCAATAACTTTACCACCTAACTGTTGCACTTTTTCCATAGCATATATTGCTACATTACCTGCACCAGATACAACAATTTTTTTACCATCAAAAGTTTCTTTTCTTGTTTGAAGCATAAGCTCAGTAAAATAAACAAGACCATATCCTGTTGCTTCTTTACGCACAAGTGAGCCACCGTAAGCCATTCCTTTGCCAGTAATAACACCTGATTCAAATCTACTTGTTAATCTTTTATATTGTCCAAAAAGATAACCTATTTCTCTACCGCCAACACCAATATCGCCAGCTGGCACATCTGTATATTCACCAATATATTTATGAAGTTCTGTCATAAAGCTTTGGCAAAAACGCATAATTTCAGCATCAGATTTACCCTTAGGGTCAAAATCAGAGCCACCTTTTGCACCACCTATTGGCATACCAGTAAGTGCATTTTTAAATATTTGTTCAAAACCTAAAAATTTAATAATACCAAGATAAACTGATGGGTGAAAACGAAGACCACCTTTATAAGGACCCATTACACTTGAAAATTGAACACGAAAGCCTCTATTAATATGTATTTCGCCTTTATCATCTATCCAAGGAACTCTGAAAATAATCTGTCTTTCAGGTTCGCATATTCTTTCAATGAGTTTTTGCTCCATATATTCCGGATGCTTATCTAGAACAACACCAAGAGTTTCTAATACTTCTCTCACAGCTTGATGAAATTCAACTTCTCCCGGATTTCTGTTGACGATTTGTCGATAAATAGATTCGATTTTTTCATTCATTATTGTTGACATGGCACCACCTTTAATTTTATGAAATTAATGTTATCATAACTTATTTTTTTAATCAATAGTAAAAAATGGCTACTAAATATGATTTAAATTAGTTTATTTTATAAATAATAATATTTACAATAAAATAATACTTGCAATTATAAAAAATTTAGATATTGTATAAAATACTGATTTTATTTATCAGAATAATTTTTATTATAGGGAGTATAATGGACATTAGTATTGGTGAGTCGGTCCTGATGCTTGGGCTTGCTATTCTTCTCGTATTTCTCAATGGTTTCTTTGTTTTATCAGAATTTTCAATTGTAAAAATTAGGCGTTCTCGTTTAGAAGAGCTTGTTAAAATAGGCAAGCCAAATGCAAAACTTGCTCTTGATATGACACACAAGCTTGATTCTTATTTAAGTGCCACACAATTAGGTATAACATTATCATCTCTTGCATTAGGTTGGATAGGTGAGCCAGCATTTGCAAGACTTTTAGAATATTTATTTTCAGATTTTTTTGGTAGTAATACAACACTGCTACATACTGTTAGCTTTGTAATTGCTTTTACATTTATTACCCTTATTCATGTTGTAATGGGTGAACTTATCCCAAAATCTATTGCTATTGCTAAAACAGAAGGTGCTGTTTTAAAAGTAGCTGCACCACTTCATTTTTTTTGGATCATTTTTTTCCCATTAATAAGAACATTTGATTTTCTTTCAGCATTTTTTTTAAAAATAATGGGTATTCAACCTGCATCAGAGGCAGAAACAGCTCATTCAGAAGAAGAATTAAAATTTATAGTTGGTGAAAGTGTTAAAGGTGGCGTATTAGATACTGTTGAAGAAGAAATTATTAAGAATGCAGTAGATTTTTCAGATACTGTTGCAAAAGAAATTATGACACCAAGGAAAGATATTATATGTCTGCTTGCAGATAAATCTTATGAAGAAAATCTTGCTATTGTTAAATCATCTAATCATACAAGATACCCATATTGTGAAGGTGGTAAAGATTCTATTGTTGGTATGATACATATTAGAGATTTATTTGAAAATCAACTTGCAAAAACTCCGTGTTTTGATTTGTCTAAACTTGTTAGGGAAATGATTATTGTTCCTGAAACAGCTTCTATTTCAGATATTCTTGCTAAAATGAATAGGCGTCAAATACATACAGCATTAGTGTTGGACGAATATGGTGGCACAGCAGGTCTTTTAACTATGGAAGATATTATTGAAGAAATTATGGGTGATATTTCTGATGAACATGATAAAAAAACAGAAGAATGTAGACAGATAAATGAAACCACTTTTGAATTTGATGGTATGGCATCATTAGAAGATTCTGGAGAGAGAATAGGCATAAATTTTGAAGATGAAGAGCAAGTAACTATCGGTGGGTATGTATTTAATCTTCTAGGTAGGGTGCCTATTGCAGGAGATAAGACAGAAGATGAGTCTTGTATATATGAAGTCCTTGAAGTAGATGGTAATCGTGTTAAAAAAATACGGGTTGTATTGAAACTAAAAATTATAGAACAATCAGAAAGTTTTGAATAAATAAAACTATGATTATGTAGCCTAAATAGTATTTTTATAAATATTATTTATAGAGGTGTAATATGAAAAAAATGTTGATTTCTTGTATATTACTAATGTTTTTTGCAAGTTATTCTTACGCAGAAGATATGTGGATAAATCTAGGATACAGTTATTATTTACCAGAAGAAGGTGGTGCAAAAGCACCAATGGGACCTGTAAATTTAACAATTGGTGGGCAGGTAACTGACTGGGTAGCAATTGATTTTAGTATTGGTTACTTATGGGACTTAAAGCCAAATAATGCAGATACTGATATAAACACAATGCCTATTCGTCTTGATTTTTTAATCCAGCCTAGTTTTGATACAGGCATGTTTGATGTATTGCCTTATGTTGGTATAGGTCCACAAATATCAGCTAATAATACAGACTATGCTAATAATATTTTTTCTTATGGATTTTCAGCAAAAGCAGGTGTAAGATTTGCAGAAAATGGTTTTTTATTTGGTATAGGTATAGAATATTTGTATAATCCATTAGAAGTAGAATATAATGGGGTGAAAAATAAATATAACGCATCAGGTATTATGTTTGGTGGTGAAGTTGGTGTAGTTTTTTAATTAATATTATTTATAGTTTTGTGAGGTAAAATATGAGATTATATACTAAAATTTCATTTATTATATCCATATTGTTTTTATTTTCTTTTAGTAGTGTTTATGCAGAAGATAGTAAATCAAGAAGTAGGAATGGATGGTTTTTGGTTGGCTATGCTTACACATTTCCTGATAGTAAATCTATGGATGGGTTACAGGGACCTGCAACTATTACTATTGGTGGGGATTTGTGGCGTTTTATAGGGTTAGAGCTTACTCTTGGTGGAAGATGGGCAACAGATAATGAAGACTATTATAATGACAAAAATGAAGTAGTTGCCAGTGATAAACAATTACAGTGGGCATTTGATATGAAACCATATTTATTGTTACAACCAAAACTTGGTATTGATATGATTTCTTTAAGACCATATATTGGTATCGGTCCATCTTTTCATTTTACTGGTATCAATTCAACACTTGATTTAGTGGGACAATCATCTAAAAGTGCATCATCTTTTGATGTTGGTTTTTCTGCTAAGGCTGGTTTAAGGATACAAGCACTAAAATTTTTATTTGCAGGTATTGGTGCTGAATATTTATATCATAAAGCAAAATTAAATGATATAAATTATGATTTTTCAGGCTGGACTGTTGGTGCTGAAATAGGTGTTATTTGGTAAAATATATAATTTTATATAGGGTATTATTATATGGATAGGTTAATATATGTATTTTGTTTTATTTTTATATTTTCAGGTTTAGGTTTTTGTGATGATAATATCAAGCATTCTGATATTACAGGAACATATAAAATAGTATTTTTCGGTTCACAGGTAATTAATAAGGAACAAATAAATGATTTAGCCATAGAAAGAATTATAGATAAATATTATATTTCCAATAATTGTGAAAAAGCACAGGAATTATATCCTGCTATTGTTAATCAAAAGTTAAGAAATAAATGTAATTCAATTACTCAGTCTAAAATTGTGGAAGGTATGGTCTCAATTTTATATGACGAAAATAATAATTTATTAGTTAAATCTCGTTTGCAGTTAGAAGGTGGTGTTGTTGATTTATCTATTTCAGATATGTATCAATATACTGTTTATTTACCAATAAAAGATATTAAATTACTTAAAGGGAAAGGATTAATTAATTGGAATTATGATAGTGTAAAACATAGCCCATCATCTAAATCTACATCATTTATAGAAAGTCCGTTTTATATAACAAAACTAGGAAAAAATAATCTTCGTATAGATACAACATTAATAGGAAAAAATGTGAAAGTTATGGGTAAAATGATAACTATTGATACTTTAAATACTATTATTTTAGAAAAAACAGATACAAATTATACTAATTTGGAAAATAAAATACAAAAACAATTTGCTAAAATAAAATAGATTATTAAATATTAATTTTTATTATAGTAACCCCATTTATATTAAATATTAAAATGGGGTTGTTTTTTATAAACCTTTTCTTTTTGCTTCCTGCCATTTTTCTTCCATTTCTATGACAGATGAATTTTCTAGTTTTTTACCATTTTCTTTTAATGATGTTTCAATAAATGCAAATCGTTTACGAAATTTATTATTAACCATTCTTAACGATTCATCAGCACTAATATCTAAATGTGAAGCAAGGCGTGAAAGGACAAATATCACATCACCTAATTCTTCGCTAATATGTTCTTTATTCTTTTCTTTATATGCCTCATAAAGTTCACTTAATTCTTCTTGTAGTTTTTCAAAAACTTGTTCTGGATTTTCCCAGTCAAACCCATATTTAGCAACTTTTTTTTGTAATTTTTCTGCCTGTATTAAAGAAGGCATGCTTCTAGGAACTTTATCAAGTATAGATTTTGGTTGTTCTTTATTTTTGTTTTCTTCTTCTTTTATTTTATCCCAGCGTTCTTTTACTTGTTCCGCAGTTTCATAATGTTCATCTTTAAATACATGTGGATGTCTACGAATTAATTTTTCATTAATGCCACGAGCGACATCTTCTATATTAAATAAACCATCTTCATAAGCAGTTTGGGAATGGAATACTACATGTAAAAGCACATCACCAAGTTCTTCTTTAATATTTTCTATATCTTTATTATCAAGAGCATCAATAAGTTCGCAAGTTTCTTCAAGTAAAGCATCTTTTAAGCTATATAAAGTCTGTTTTCTATCCCATGGACAACCATCAGGTGCACGAAGTTTTTTTACTATATCTACTAATTTATCAAATTCATTCATATATGTCTCCCTTACAATATTTGATATATATTAACTTGAAAAAATTTACAATATATTTTTAAAATATAATCGTTAACTTCATAAAAGTTAAATGCCAGCATTTGGGGTTATGCTGGCATTTTCTTTTAGGTTCTAGGAGGGACTAAATGGTAATTTAGATATATTGCCATTTTAATCTTTTATAGGAGGTTGAAAAAATCTTTCTTATAATTGCTAGACTACTTTATTTAAATAAAGTTCAAAAAAATATAGACAAAATTATTATAATATATAAAATCTATAAAAAATGCTTATGTTAAGAGTATATTATGGATGGATTAACTTTTTATAAACTTATTCATATTTTAAAAGAAAAATTACTAAATTCCAAATTAAATACAATTACTATTGATAAAGATTCTGTTTTTTTATCATTTTATTCTAATTCTATATTTAATCTTGAATATAGAGCAGCACCAGCACCACCAGTTTTAAAAAAAGTAATAAATATTACTGGTGAAAGTCCGGGTGCAATTTCTGCTGTTCATGGGGCTTATGTGACAGATATTGGGACTTTTTCTTATGAAAGAGCATGTTTTATAGAACTTAAAAAAAGAAAAGCAAGTGGTAAACTTATAACATATAAACTAATATTAGAACCTGCTGGAAATTATGCAAATTTCTTTTTGCTTTCAAGTGAAGATATTATTCTTTATTCTCTTTCTTCTAGGACAATTGATGCAGATAGAAATATAGGTGTTGGTGGTAAATATAACCTTCCAAAAGCTAATAAAAAATATACTCTTTTAAAATATAATGGTGCAGTTTCTTTTAATGAGTTATCAGGATTTTATCCAGTAACAGCAAAATATGCAGATATGCTACTTAAAAATAATGATTTTTCAACATCATGTAATATTATTTGTAATAATTTATTAGATGATAAATTTTATATAGATGAAAAGGGAAAGGTTATACCATTTTATATAGATAATGCGAAAATAATAACTTATGAAGAGTTAAGCGAATATGTTTGTGTTAAAGAAAATAAAACTATTTCAAAAGATATATCTCGCAAAATTAAAAAATTTTATACTTCAAAGCACAATAAATATATAGAGTTGATAGAAAAACTTGAAAATGAATTAAAAACAGCAAAAAAATTTCAAGAAATATTAGATGAGGCAGAATTAATAAAAAATAACCTTTATAAAGTATGTGGTTCAGGAAAATATATTTTTGAAAAATATAGTGAAAATAATATACAAAAAGTTGAATACAATGTGGAGTATGGAGAAGATTTACAGAAAAAAATAGATAAACTTTTCAAAAAATCTGCAAGACTAAAAAAATCAATTCCATTAATTGAAGAGCGGTTACAAGAAATGAAGCAACTTGCGTTATTTTCTGAGGAACAAATATTTTATGCAGATACACTTTCTGAAGAGGAATTATCAGAGTTTATAAAAATATTAGATGATGAAAGTAAAAATAAAAAACATAAGAAAGAAACATTAAAACCATTTTTAGAATATCTTGGAAAAGGATTTAGGCTATATGTTGGTAAAAATTCAGCATCAAACTATGAACTTGTTTTTAAATTTGCTCAAAGTGATGATATATGGCTACATGGTAGAAATATTCCTTCTGCACATGGTATAATTAGACTTGAAGGTGCAGAATTGACTAATGAAATAATAGAATTTTCTGCAAAAGTTGTTGCTTTTTATTCAAAATATAAAAATGAAAATATTGTAGATATTGATTATACTTATAAAAAATATGTAACAAAACCTAAAAATACACCTGCTGGATTTGTAATATATAAAAGATTTAAAACTATTACTGTTAAGCCTTTTTCTTTACAAGAAATAAGTAATTATGGACTATTAAAATAAAATAATTAATAATAATTTGCAAAATAGAATAAATAATGATATAAATTATAATGGTAAAAATATGAATATACTTATAAGTAATGATGATGGTATTGAGGCAGATGGTATTCAAAGTCTGGCTAAGGTATTAAAAAATATTGCAAATGTTACAGTTGTAGCACCTCTTTATGAAAGAAGTGGTGCAGGTCAGTCTTTAACAATTCATCAGCCTATGCAGGTTAAGAAAGTTATTAGAAATGGTGAGTTTTTAGGATATGGTATTAATGGAAATCCAGCAGATTGTATAAAACTTGCTCTTTTTGATATTTGTAAAGAAAAACCAGACTATATTATCTCAGGTATTAATAAAGGTCCAAATAATGCTTGTAATATACATTATTCTGGCACAGTTGGAGCAGCAGCAGAGGGTGCTATCAATGGTATTATGTCATTTGCTGTGAGCCTTGCAAGTTATCATGGTTATAATAAAGATTATTCTGTTAGTGCCGATTTTATGAAAGAATTTATACAAAAAGCACATTTAATACCAAAAACAAGCCTTTTGTATAATATCAATATTCCTCCATTAAAAAAAGAAGATATTAAAGGTATAAGATGGACGAAAGCTTCTCAATATTCATATCTTTTAAACTATGATAAGGGTATAGACCCTTTTGGTGAAGACTTTTACTGGCTTGCTGATTTTCGCAAACCAGAACATATAGATAAATGGACTGATGATGGTGCATTAAGTGAAAATTATATATCTATCACACCACTTTTAATGGATAGAACAGATTATAAAACATTAGAACAAATAAAACAATTAGGGGATATATGGTGATAAGTAGATTCCTTACTTTTATTTTTATGTTTTTAATTATATTAATAGGTAATGTTTATTCACAAGTAACAATACCTAATTATGCGTTTACTGGGCAGGAAATTACTAATTTTAAAGTGAGACCAAGTTATACTGCTATCCAGTTTAATTTTAGTATGCCAAATCAAATGGATATATATTTACAAAAGCGTCAAGCAGAGTTATCAAGTGGTGATAAAAGAGATTATATGTCCGACGAACCCGGTTTTATATATAAAGACCCTAATTCAGCACGATTTACATCTTTATTTGTTGGTGCAAAAGCACTTCGGAATAATGTAGTAAAAGCATTTTTAAATAAATCATATATTGATGCTGTTAATTCTTATCTTCGTTTTGAAAATAAGTTGCAAAAAAGTGAATATGCAGTAGAGACAAGGTTTTTATATGGTTTAAGTCTATTTTATACTGGTAATCAAAAAGAAGCCATTGAAGTTCTTTTAGAAGTGCTTAAAACAGATGGAGAATATTCTTTACTATCACAAGATGCTTTATTTTTAATATCTTCAGAATTAAAGCGTTATGATATAATGGAAGAAGCAGCATTACAAGTAAATGACTTTACAGAATATTCTCTTTCAAAATGGATAGAATATCTTTATTTAAAAGATAGATTTGAAGATATTATTCAACTTTTAAATAATTATCCTGTTTTAGAAGCAGATTATCCTATATATAAAAACATTCGTATTACATGTTATTATTTTTTAAAACAATATAAAGATATTGAAAAAATTTCAGATAATATTACAGATATAAATATTATGTCCATTATTGCTGATAGTTTTATTATGAGTGGTAAAATAGATGAAGCAAATAAATATATTAAAAAACTTCCAAAAAATGATATATATTATCTTCTTAGTGCTAAAATAGATATATCACAAGGAAGATTTACTAATGCAAATGATAAAATTATCAATATAAAAAATGATAATGAAAAATTATCATTACTTTTTTATGCAGTAAGTGATAAATTTGATAAAGTAACACCTGTATTTTTACAAAATTTTAACTTTAAAGATAGAGTTAATAATGATTATGTATACTTTTATACTGGTCTTAAATATTTTGAAAATAAAGATTATGCAAATGCCGTCCTTTTCTTTTCTATGGTTGGTTTTAATAAAGAGTTAATCAATTTATCATATTTTTATCAAGGTATGGCAAGTTTGCAGTTAGATATTAATAGAGCAGAGTATAACTTTAATAAATTTGTTAATAATGGTAGTGATATAGAAAAAGTTATGCTTGCAAAATTTATGCTTGCGCAAATATATTTTTTGAAATCTAAATATGATGAAGCACTTATGCTTGTAGATGACTGTTCATCTCCATATTGTGATATTTTAAAAGGTGATTTATACCTTGCTTTAAATGATGAAAAAAAAGCATTTGAATATGTAAAAAATAAAACAGATGATAGGTCAAGGCTTATTAAGGCTAATGTCTACTATAATGATAAAAAATATAAAAATGCTTTGTCAGAATTAGTAAAAATAAAAAAAACAACACCTGATTCTGAGTTTTTGTTGATGATGAGCCTTTTTAAAGAAAAACGAGTGCTTGATGCAGAAAATATTATGAAGAAAAATAAAAATGATATTCGTATATTTTCTAATGGTATTCAACAACTAATATTAGCAGGGGAAGGTAGAAAAGCACTTGCTTATATGGAAGGTTTGAAAGATTTATCACCTGATTTTAAACTTGAAAGAGCGAAACTTTTAGCAGCTTATAATAAAATCAAAGAAGCTAAATCTGATTATAATTCATTAATAATATCAGGTAATTATATTTATGAATCATTAAATGGTCTTTTTGAGATTGCAAAGAAAGAAAAAAAAGGTAAATCATTTATTGATGAAAAATTGAGTTTTATTGAAAAAAGTAGTGAATTTGAAAATAAAGATATGATTATTTCTGAATTTGCTGCGTATTCTTTGGAAGTTAATTCACCAAATACTGCTATTGGGTATGTTAATTTTTTTATTGATAACTATCCACAGTCTAAATATTATTCTAATGTGCTTGAAACAAGAGCAAAACTTTTTCGTTTAACAGGTAGATATGATAACTGTGTAGCTGATGCTGATAAAATCATATCAAAAGGTGGAACAGGTGTTGAAGATGCTTTATTTATGAAAGCAGAATGTATGGAAAATATTAATAAAAATAAGGCTATGGATATATATAAAGAAGTAGCAAAAACAAGCAAGCGTTTTTCAAAACCAGCATACAGTAGAATAGCTGGTATGAGTAGTAGTGCAGAAGATGTTCTTTGGGCATCAGAACAATTAAAACAGACTTCACCAAATATTTGGCAAGCGGGTTATTTAAGATTTATTGATTTATCTGATAAGAAAGATTTTGATAAACATGCAGGATATATTGAAGAAATGGCAAAAACATCAACACCTGCTGTTCGTTCAGCTTCATTATGGCGTATTGGTAAAAATCAATTTGAAAATGGTAAGGTTGAAGATGCAGCAGTAAGTTTTATGAAAGGATATTATCTTTTTCCTAATGAAAAATATGCTGTTGAGAACTTAATTGGTGCAAAAGCATCTTATACTAAAAGAAAAATGACGAAAGAATTAGCAGTTATTGAAAATATGCTTAAAGCATATAATATAAAAAATGAAAAATCTACTTCAAATCAAAAAGTAAATATTAGTAAAAAAAATAATAAATAATATTAGGAGGATAAGATGTGGGAATTAATACAGAAAGGTGGTATTACAATGTATCCCATCATATTACTTTCTGTTATAGCTTTGGCCGTATTTTTAGAAAGGCTTATTAGTTTGCGTAAAGAAAAATATGTTCCTAAGGCATTTTATGAACAACTTATTAATCTTTTAAAAAAGAAAAATATTAATGAAGCAGTTGAAGTGTGTAAAGCTAATAAATCATCTCTTGCAAGGATTTCTGAAACAATTATAACGAATACTGATTTACCATTATCAAGACTTTTAGAAGTAGCAGAAGAATCAGGTAGAAGTGAAGCATTAAAACTTGATAAGTTTTTGCCGTCATTACAGACTATTGTTGCTATTGCTCCACTGCTTGGTCTTTTAGGAACAGTTTTAGGAATGATTAAAATATTTGATGTAATAGCATTACAAGGCACAGGAAGTGCAGAAGCATTATCATCAGGTATTGCAGAGGCTTTGATGACTACTGCTGCTGGTCTTGTAGTTGCAATTCCTGCTCAAATATTCTATTTTATAGCAAAAGCAAGAGCAGATGCAATAGGCTCTGCATTAGAAAAAGCATCATCAGAAGTAATGAACTTGCTTTTTAAAGAAGATGAAAAATAATAATTAGGTTAGTATATGCGTTTTCGTAATGAAAAGAAAGATACAAATATTATGATAAATATTACATCATTAATTGATGTAGTATTTATTCTGCTTATATTTTTTGCAGTAACTACATCGTTTGTTACGCCTTCATCAATAAAAGTTGATTTACCAAAAGCAAAAGGCGAAGCAGTGGAAGAAAAGAAAAATATTCGTATAGCTGTTGATAGCCAAGGTGCCTTATTTTTAGATGGTGAAGCTGTAAAAGATGAAGAACTTGAAAGTAAGCTAAAAGTGTTAAAAGATATAAATCCTGAGGCACTTATAGTTATAGAAGCAGATGAAAAATCACTTCATGGAAAAGTGGTATTTGTAATAGATAAGGCAAAAAGTGCAGATTATACAAGATTTGCCATAGCTACAGAGGAAATAAAATAGGCTGTGCGTTTATTTGCTGTTTTATTAGTTGTATCATTTATTATTCATGTAGGTTTATTTGCAATTCCTTTACCTGAAAAAAAACTAGAAAAAAAGGAAGTAATACCAGTTTCTATTGTTAGTTATAAAAAATTAGAACAAAAAAAAGAGAAACCGAAAAAGCAACAAAAACCAAAACCAGTTGAAAAAAATAATGAAATAAAAAAAGAAAGAACTAATGTAGATGATAAAAAAGTAGCTGTAAAACAACAGATAGAAAATAAGCCTTTCCGTCCAATAGGGGCAGATGAACCACTTGTTCTTCCAGATATTAATGTTCCAATTATATCAAATGATGTTATGCCTGAAATAACAGTGCCTGATATTTCAAAATTAAATATTGATGTTCCACTTGAAACAGTAGAAAACCAAAAAAGTATAGATATAGCAAAAGAACTTTCATCTTTAAATGATAATGCAAATAAAATAAATTCAGATAATGATAAAAGTGAATTGCAGCAAGAAACAGAAAATGCAGTTAAGACAGTAAAAAGTAGTCTTTATAATTTTGATATAGCACCAGCAGGCAATAGAAAAGTGGTATATCTTCCACCAGACCCTGTTTTTGCACTTGCTAATGATACAAAAATAACAGTCCGATTTAATATTGATAAAACAGGTAATACATATAATATTATATTTATTACTCGTAGTTCAATAGATGTAGAAAAATTAGCATTAAACTATGTAAGTCATATAAAGTTTGATGCAATAATAGAAAACAGAGAAGATTTTGCACAAATAACCATGCAGTTTAAAGTGCAGAAGTAATATTATTATCATATATCTATCTTATGTTGTTTTTTACAACGGACACTTACAAATCTTTTATAATTTTCTATTTGAAAAAAAATAAAAATACAATTATAATTAATTTTTTATAAACTGGCTAAAATATTATTATGTAATATTTAGGAGTATAATAATGGCTGTCAATCGCATTTATGTTGTAAAAAGAAATGAACATGCAGTAGAAACATTACGACTTTTTAATATCCTTAAAAATGATGAATTAATTTTAGGTCTTTCAAAATTAACGATTTTAAATAGATACGATGTAGAAGGATTAAATGATGAACAGTTTAGAAAAACACTTTATACTGTTTTTTCTGAACCTATGGTTGATGATATATATATAGAAACATATCCATTTGGCAGTAGAAAATATTTTTCTGTTGAATATCTTCCCGGTCAATATGACCAAAGGTCAGATAGTGCAGAGCAGTGTATAAAAGTAATAACAGGTGCTGAAAAGGTAGTTGTTAGATGTGCTAAAACTTATGTTTTAGAAGGTAGTATTAGTGAAGATGATATTAATAAAATTCATAATATTATAGTAAATACTATTGACCAAAGAATAGCCTCAGAGTTGAAGCCTGAAACTCTTGTATTAAATATGCCTGAACCTAATCCAGTTAATGAAATAGATGATTTTATCAATATGAATGATAGTGAACTTTTAGGTTTAATATCATCAATGGGACTTGCTATGAATATTGATGATATTAAATTTTCACAAGATTATTTTAAAAATAAAGAAAAACGCAATCCAACAGAAACAGAATTAAAACTTCTTGATACATATTGGTCTGACCATTGTAGGCATACTACATTTAATACTATTTTAGAAGATATAAAAATACAAGATGGAAAATATAGTCATTTATTTAATGATGTATTAAATAAATATTATAGTATGCGTGAAGAAATATATGGAGAAAAAATTTCTAACAAACCTATTTCTTTGATGGATATGGCAGTAATTGGTGCTCGTGATGCAAAAAGAAAAGGTCTTTTAAACAATTTAGAAGAGAGTGAAGAAAATAATGCCTGTTCTATTGAGATAGATGTTGATATTGATGGAAAAAAAGAACCATGGCTTTTACAATTTAAAAATGAAACCCATAACCATCCTACAGAAATAGAGCCTTTTGGTGGAGCTGCTACATGTGTAGGTGGAGCAATTCGTGACCCACTTTCAGGTAGAGCTTATGTTTATCAATCTATGCGTATAACTGGTGGAGCAGACCCTAGAAAGCCTGTTGAAGATTATTTAAAAGGTAAAAAACTTTCTCAAAGAAAAATAGTGCAAGATGCTGCAAAAGGTTTTTCATCTTATGGTAATCAAATAGGACTAACTACTGGTTATGTTCAAGAATTTTATCATGATGGTTTTACTGCAAAAAGGCTTGAAACTGGTGCAGTTATTGGTGCATGTTCTAAAAGTGCAGTTAGACGAGAAAGCCCAATTGCAGGTGATGTGATAATATTACTTGGAGGTAGAACTGGCAGAGATGGTGTTGGTGGTGCAACTGGTTCATCAAAAGAACATGACGCATTATCTATTGAAATATGTGGAGCAGAAGTGCAGAAAGGTAATGCACCAGAAGAACATAAAATACAGCGTCTTTTTAGAAAAGAAAAAGTTGCTAATATGATAAAAAAATGTAATGATTTCGGAGCAGGTGGTGTTGCTGTTGCAATAGGTGAGCTTGCTGATGGTTTAGAAATATATTTAAATAATGTGCCTAAAAAATATGAAGGTTTAACAGGAACAGAGATAGCTTTATCAGAATCTCAGGAACGAATGGCTGTTGTAATTAGTGAAAGAGATTTAGAATGTTTTATAAATGAATGTAGTATGGAAAACCTAGAAGCCACAATGGTTGCAAAAGTAACTGATACAAACAGGCTTAAAATGATACATAATGGCAGAAAAATTGTTGATATTTCAAGAGACTTTCTTGATTCTGCTGGTGCAGCAAGGTATCAAAAAGTATTTATATCAAATCCTGAAAAAACAAATTATATAAAAAATAAAAAACATAGTTCATTTAAAGAACTTATTGAAAATACATTATCAGATTTAAATGTATGTTCTCAAAAAGGTTTAGTAGAAATGTTTGACTCCACTATTGGTGCATCAAGTGTTATTACACCTTTTGGTGGTAGAACAAGTAATACTCCAACTCAAAGTATGATAGCTAAAATACCAGTGCAAAGTGGAGATACAACTACTGTTTCAATTATGTCTTCGGGTTATAATCCATATATTATGCAATGGAGTCCATTTCATGGTGCTTATTTTGCTGTTATAGAATCAGTATCTAAAATAGTAGCATCAGGTGGTGAACTTAAAAATATACGCCTTTCATTTCAGGAATATTTTGAACGATTAATGCAGGATGAAAAACGCTGGGGTAAACCTACTGCTGCATTGCTTGGTGCATTAAAAGCACAGTATGATTTAGGACTTGCAGCAATTGGTGGTAAGGATAGTATGTCTGGCACATTTAAAGATAGTGATACTGGTAGAGAAATAAATGTGCCACCTACATTAATATCTTTTGCAGTTGCCCCATCAGATTTATCTAATATCGTAACTAACCAGCTAGAATTAGATGGGGGTAATATATATTTATTAAAAACACCGCTTTTAAGTGATGATTTGATAGATATTTCAATTTTTATAGATAATTGTAAAATATTAGAAAAATTGATATCAGATAAAGTAGTAAAAGCAATTCATACAGTTACTAATGGTGGTATAATAGAAGCTCTTTCAAAAATGGCTTTTGGCAATATGGTAGGGCTTAATATAAAAAATATATCTCTTAATGATTTATCATTTCCATTTTATGGTAGCTTTATAATTCAAACAAAAAAATGTTATGATATAAAAGCAGTAAATAACATTATAGAAATAGCAGAGTTAAATAACAATAATGAATTTTCATATAATCATGAGAAAGTATCACTTTCTTATGCTCTTTCTATATGGCAAAGTCCACTAGAACATATTTTTCCAAGTAAAGTGGAGAGCAATGGAAATATTATTAAACCAAATGATTATACACATAGAAGTAGTTTAAAGAAAGCAAAAATAGTAGTAAAACCTCATATTGCAGTGCTTGCTCTTCCGGGAACAAACTGTGAATATGATACAAAAAGAATTTTTGAAAGAGTGGGTAGTCAAAAAGTTGAACCATTTATATTTAGAAATATGACAACAGAAGATGCTGTTATATCATGTGAAAAATTTGCAAATTTAGTAAATAATTCTCAAATATTAGTATTACCCGGTGGTTTTAGTGCAGGTGATGAACCAGAGGGGTCTGGTAAATTTTATGTGTCTGTTTTAAAAAATGAAAAAGTTAGAAAAGCAGTTGATGATTTAATTAGTAAACGAGATGGTTTAATTATTGGTATATGTAATGGTTTTCAGGCTTTAATTAAAACAGGTATATTAACTCATGGGCATATATGTGATTTAAATGAAGATGATGCAACACTTTCTTTTAATACAATAGGAAGACATGTTTCTCAAATGGTTCATACAAGAGTATCATCAATTAATTCTCCATGGATGAATTTAAGGAATGTAGGTGAAATAGATATTGTTCCAGTATCACATGGAGAGGGTAGATTTACCGCTCCACAGTATGTAGTAGATAAACTTTTTGAAAATGGTCAAGTATTATTTCAATATACAGATTTAGATGGTAATATAACAATGGATTCTCCGTATAATCCAAATGGTTCAGTGATGTCTATTGAGGGTATATGTTCTCCATGTGGTAGAGCATTAGGAAAAATGGGACATAGTGAACGCTTTGGAAATGGTGTTCATATTAACAATGCTTATGGCAATATGAACCAGCGTTTATTTGAAGCAGGTGTGAAATATTTTACGGGAGAAGAATAAAAAATATAACGAGGTAAAAATGAGTAGTTATCCATTAATTATTCAAGGTGGTATGGGTATAGCAATAAGTAATTATCATCTTGCAAAAGCTGTATCTATGGCAGGTCAACTTGGAGTTGTTTCAGGCACTGCAATTGATGCAGTAATGGCTATGCGTCTTCATTATGGTGATATTTTAGGGAATGTTAGAAGAAGTTTAAATAATTTTCCAGTAAAAGAAATTGGTCAACAAATGATAGATAAATTTTATAATGCTAATAGTAAAATAAAGCAAATGTTTAAGTTTACTATGCCATCATTAAAGATGAGTGACGAAAAAGAAAACGAAATAGTTACTGCTAATTTTTCAGAAGTTTTTTTAGCAAAAGAAGGTCATAAAGGTATAGTTGGAATTAATTTTTTAGAAAAAATTCAGTTTCCTAATTTAGCAGGTATATACGGTGCATTGCTTGCAGGTATTGATTATATTATTATGGGTGCAGGCATACCAAAAGAAATACCAGCTGTTATAGAAAAACTTACTCGTCATGAAAAAGTAGAATATACATGTAATGTTGAAAATGCAAAAGAGCCTAAAAAAATGATTTTTGACCCATCAAGGTTTGGTCTTTCTCATTTAAAATTAAAGCGTCCTAAATTTCTTGCAATTATTTCATCAAATATTTTAGCAGTTACTTTAATGAAAAAATCAGCAGTTGCTCCAGATGGTTTTATTATTGAGGGTAATCAAGCAGGTGGTCATAATGCTCCGCCAAGGGTGTCTGGTGTATTTAATGAAAATGGTGAACCAGTATATGGTGAAAAAGATATAGTTGATTTAGAAAAAATGAAAGAATTAAATGTTCCTTTTTGGCTTGCTGGTTCTTATGGTTCAAGAGAAGGTCTGAAAAAGGCTCTTGATTTAGGTGCAAAAGGTATACAGGCTGGAACTATATTCGCTTTTACAAAAGAAGCTGGCTTTTCTGATGATATTAAAAGAAAAGTGCTTTCTTCAAAGAATGTTTTTATAAAAACAGATCCTTTTGCATCACCTACTGGTTTTCCTTTTAAAGTAGCAGATGTAGAAGGCACATTATCAAATGATGATATTTATAATAAAAGGCATAGAGTTTGTAATCTTGGTTACTTACGAACAGCTTATGAAAAAGCAGATGGAACAATAGGTTATAGGTGTGCATCAGAACCTGTTGAGATGTATGTTAAAAAAGGTGGTAAGGAAGAAAATACAAAGGGTAGAAAATGTTTATGTAATGCTTTAATGGCAGCTTGTGGATACCCTTTAATTGATAAATCAGGTGTTGCAGAAAAACCACTTGTTACTATGGGTGATGATTATAATTCAGTCATAAGCAGACCTTATGGATATAGTGCTGCAGATATTGTAAAAGAAATTACTAATATTTAGTTTTATAATTTATTTATCATTACATATTAATTTTAATTATAATAGTGTCTGAAAATAGATTTTATCTTTTTCAGACATTTTTTTTAATTTTAATAGGAACTTGTTTAAAAATAACTGTATTATTTTGATTTTTTATGATATAATAAAAGATTATAAAAAATATCAAATGAGGATTTAATATTGTGGAAATAATTCAGCAACTTTTGAATGGTATAACAGTAGGTAGTATTTATGCTCTTATTGCTCTTGGTTATACTATGGTTTATGGTATCATCAAATTGATAAATTTTGCCCATGGTGATATTTTTATGATAGGTGCTTTTGCGGGCTTTTTTGCTATTAGTTTAGTTATAGATGTAATGATTGGTTCTTTTTTTGCATCTTCTATTGGAGCAGTTTTATCTGAATATAAACTTATAATTGCTATTATATCATCTATTATATTTTGTGGATTATTAGGGCTTTTTGTAGAGCGTGTTGCTTATAGACCTTTAAGGGAAGGTTCACCTAAAACAGTTATTGGCTCTGCTATTGGACTTGCATTTATTATATTTATAGCAGTTTTTGGTAAAGGTGGATTTCAGCTTGATGTTGCATTATTATTTCTTGTTATACTTGGTATGTTATCTATTTCATCATTTGCATATATTAGATATGTTGGAAATAATATAAAATCATTAAGTAGAGAGAGTATTAATCAAAAAAATATATTCTATACAGTATTGTATATTATCTCATTGATTATTCTTACATACCTTGCATGGTATTTTGATATTACAACAATGGTATTTGTATCATTTGCATTTATCATACTTATATACTGGCTTGTAGTAAGCAGGGTAAAATCAACCAATGCAGGCGGTAATTCTCGTATTAATGCACTTATTAGTGCTATTGGTATGTCTATGATACTTTCAAATATGGTAATGCTTTTAAGAGGCACAAGTGACTTACCTTATAGAATGGGATTTTTTACTGGAACAATAAATATAGGTTCATTTAATGTTTCATTATTACAAATATTTATTATTATTTTTTCATTTATTTTAATGGGAATATTATTTTATATAATTCATAGAACTAAGTTTGGACTTTCAATGAGAGCTGTATCATATAACTTAAATGCTGCAAGGCTTATGGGTATAAATCCTGATAAAGTTATTGCTATGACATTTGTTATAGGCTCTGCATTAGCAGGTGTTGCAGGTGTTCTTGTTGGAACATACTATCAATCAGTTAGCCCAAATATTGGTATGATGTATGGATTAAAAGCTTTTGTTGCGGCAGTTTTAGGTGGCATAGGCAGTATTCCCGGTGCTGTTGCTGGTGGTATTATTTTAGGTGTTGCAGAAGTGATTGGTATTGCATTTTTATCATCATCGTATAAAGATGCTATTGCTTTTGGAATATTAATACTTATTCTTATTATTAAGCCAACAGGTATTTTTGGTAAAACAATGAAAGAGAAGGTGTAATATGAATATAGATATTGTTAATATATTAATATTTGCAGGTATTAATATTATTACTGTTTTAGGGCTTAATTTAATTACAGGTGTTACAGGTCAGCTTTCACTAGGGCATTCTGCTTTTTTTAGTATTGGTGCATATACATCTGCTCTTTTAATGTTAATGCTTAGTATTCCTTTTGGTGCAGCTCTTATTATTGCCACATTAATGGCTGGAATAGTTGGCGGTTTGTTTGGCATACCAATTTTAAGACTTCGTGGTGATTATCTTGCTATTGCTACACTTGGTTTTTGTGAAATAGTCCGTGTTGTTATACTAAATTTAAAAGTTACAATTCATGGTTCAGAAAAAATTCTTTCTACAAGTTTAGGTGGTATTCCGGGAAATACTACTCTTGTTTTAGTGATTATCCTTGTAGTATTGGTTACATTATTTATGATAGCTCTTGAACGCTCTAAATTTGGTCTTGCACTTAGAAGTATTAGAGAGGATGAAGTGGCATCACAGATGATGGGTATAGATATTGCACGCCATAAAATAATATCATTTGCAATTGGTTCTGCATTTGCTGGACTTGGTGGTGCATTATATGCAAGTTATATGACAGTAATAAGTCCCGGTGATTTTGGATTTATGCGTTCTATTGAAATGCTTTGTATGCTTGTTTTAGGTGGTATGGGAAGTATTGTTGGTGTTATAGCGGGAACAACTGTATTAACAGCTATACCTGAATTATTAAGATTTGCACAGGAATATAGAATGATTATGTATGGTATTGTTTTAATATTTATGATGGTATTTCGTCCAAGAGGACTTTTTGGAAATATTAGAGTTAATGTATAAGTTTGGTGGATAAATATGTCAGATAATACTATATTAGAATTAAAAGATGTATCATTAACATTTGGTGGCTTAAAGGCTGTAAGTGATGTTAATTTTAAAATGAAAAATAATGAGATTTTAAGTCTTATAGGACCAAATGGGGCAGGTAAAACATCTACTTTTAATTTAATTACAGGTGTTTATTCCGCCACAAGTGGAGAAATATTATATAAAGGTAAAAATTTAAAAAAATATAAACCACACCAAATTACAAATTTAGGTATAGCACGAACATTTCAAAATATTAGGCTTTTTAAACAACTTACAGTGCTTGAAAATATAATTCTTGCAATGGACCATACTCGTAATATAAACTTTTTTGCATCTCTTTTACCTTTTGGAGCGGGTAAAAAAGAATATAATAAAGTAGAACAGCAAGCTATAAAATATTTAGAATATGCAAATTTAGCAGAATATAAAGACCAAAGGGCAGAAAATTTATCTTATGGTAAACAGAGAGAGCTTGAAATATGTCGTGCACTTGCAACAGGTGCAGATTTACTTTTATTAGATGAACCTGCTGCTGGTTTAAACCCATCAGAAACAGCAGGACTTATGGATATTATTAGAAATATTAAAAGTAATTTAAATAAAGCTGTATTTTTAATTGAACATGATATGAAACTTGTTATGGGTATATCTGATAGGATTGTTGTGCTTGATTATGGTCAAAAAATTGCAGAAGGAACACCTGAAGAGATAAGAAATAATACTGCTGTTATAAAAGCATATTTAGGAAAGGGGGAATAATATGTTAAAACTTACTTCTATCCAAACTAAATATGGCAGTATATATGCGTTAAAAGGTATAGATTTGGTTGTTAATCAAGGCGAAATTGTAACAATTATAGGTGCAAATGGTGCAGGTAAAAGCACAACTTTAAATACTATTTCAGGTTTAGTTCGTTCTATTTCAGGAAATATTGTATTTAATGGGGTTGATATAACACATATACCTACCGATAAAATTGTGGAAAGTGGTCTTATACAAGTGCCAGAGGGTAGGGAGATATTTCCAAATCTTACCGTTATAGAAAATTTAAAATTAGGTGCTTTTTTAAGGAAAGATAAACAAGCGATAAAAGATGATATAGAGTACGTTACAAGCCTTTTTCCCCGTCTTGCAGAGCGTTTTAATCAGCTTGGTGGCACATTATCAGGTGGAGAACAGCAGATGCTGGCTATTGCAAGAGCATTAATGAGTAAACCCAAATTACTATTAATGGATGAACCATCCCTAGGTCTTGCACCTATATTTGTCAATGATATTTTTAATATTATTAAAAAGATTAATGAACAAGGCACAACAGTATTACTTGTAGAACAAAATGCTACACTGGCACTTTCTATTGCCCATAGGGGATATGTAATGGAAACTGGAAATATTGTTATGGAAGATAAAGCCAGTAATTTAATGGATAATGATAGTGTAAAAGCAGCTTATCTTGGTTTTTAAAATATTATATAATTGTTGAATTAAAATAAATTATAATTTTATTTTATATCAAAAGTAAGTATATACATATTATTAATATATTACCATTATCTAAGTTATTTTAAATTATAGTTGATAAATAGTATAGCCTAGTATATTATTAAACATATTAAAAATGAAAAGGTGGTATTTAGTGAGTTCATTTTTTAATAATCCTAAATCGTCTTTACTTGGTATAGATGATGTTATGATACAAGAAAATATATCAAATAATATTAAACAAGAATGTAATATTTGTAATAATGTAGTAGTAAATCATAATCTTTCAAAACATGAACAATTAGAAATATTAAAATCAAGTTTTACTGATTGCAATAAATGTGGTTTAGCTTCAACTAGAACAAATATTGTTTTTGGTGACGGCAATGCTGATACAAGACTAATGTTTATTGGTGAAGGACCGGGGGCAGACGAAGATGCTCAGGGACTTCCTTTTGTTGGCAGAAGTGGTCAACTTTTAACTAAAATGATTAATGCAATGGGGCTTTCTAGGCAGCAAGTATATATAGCAAATATTGTAAAGTGCAGACCACCATCTAATAGAGACCCATTAATTGAAGAAGCTCAGGCATGTATTGGATATTTAAGAAGTCAAATACAGATAATTAACCCTGAGGTTATTGTGTGTCTTGGTTCTATTTCTATTAATTTTTTATTACAACCAGAAGGTAAAATAAAACTTGGCATTAGTAAACTTCGTGGGCAATGGCAGGATTTTTATGGATATAAAGTTCTTCCAACATATCATCCTGCATATCTTTTACGAAATCCTTCAAAAAAGCGTGAAGCATGGGCTGATTTACAAATTGTTATGAAAGAATTATGTTTGGAATTACCAAAAACAAATGAATAATATTAGAATATTTTTATTTTTGTTGTTATTTATATTTTTTGATGGCACTATTTTTGCTATTGAAATAGAAGCAGTTGGAGAAACTGTTATTATAAATAATGATACAGCATCAGCAAAAACAATTGCTTTATCAAGAGCGAAATGGACTGCTATTGAAACAGTTAGCCCTACTAAAATAAAAGTAGATACTATTATAAATAATACAGAGATAGCTGATGAAGCAGTAAAAACAGAACTTTCTGCAACAGTAAAATCTTATGATATATTAGATGAAGTTATAAAAGATAATAAATATATTATAAAAATTAGAGCAAATGTTATTCCAGAAATGGTGGAAGGAATTATTAATGGTTTATCAAGTGATACGTCTATTTGTGTTATGATTGCAGGTATTATGCCACATAGCAGTATTTTATCATTTGACCAAGCTTTTAGTTCTGCTGTTATAATGCAACTAAAAGAGAAGGGATTTAGTATTAATTTGATAGATTATAGTAAAATTACAGTTAATACTTTTAACTCTGCTTTTAATAATACAACATATAATAGTATATATCAGTTATTAAAAAATACATCATGCAGGAACATTTTAATTGGTAAATTGTCTATTTTAGATATGGGTAGTAATGTTGGTTATGGCACTGTTTCGTTTAAAATTGTGTCAGGTGAACTTAACTGGAAATTACTAGAGAAATATAATAATACAATAAAAATAAAAAATAGTGGATTTTTTTCAAGTAAGGCACAAGGTGCAACAATTAATGATGCTACAATAAATATATATAAAAATATGGCAAATAATACAGCTATTAAACTTGTATCACAAGTTGCAGAAAAAGTACTTGGAGATAATTATAAATCAATAAGAGTAGTTTTAACAGGAATTAATACATCTATTGATGATTTAAAATCTTTGAAAAATGATTTAGCAAATATTCCTTTTGTTTTGCAAGTAAAAGAGCAGAATGATAATTCTTTAATTATAGATTATCCTGATAAATCGTATTATCTTGCAGTATTTTTAGAAAGGAATAATAAATATAAAGTAATAAAATTAAGTGATAATGAACTTATTATCAGAAAATAATTATTTAATATAACAAAAAAGTTATATGGAGGAATTATATGAAAAGGTTATTTTTAGTTGTTTTAGTAATAGCAGTATTTACACTTGCAGGCTGTTCTTCTAAAAATCAAACAGTAACAGCTGCTCAATTTAATAAGTGCTATAAAGATGCACCATCATGGGTAATTATGGGTGGTGCAGAAGGTGGTATTTCAGCTGTTGGTAGTGCCCAAATTGGTAATGCAGGTCTTTCTTTTGCTAGGACAGAAGCACTTGCAAATGGTAGAGATGAAATAGCTCGTATGTTACAGTTAAAAGTAAGTAATATGGTAAAAAACTTTACTCAAACCACTGGTATAGGTAGCTCTCAAACAGTTGATAAAGTATCTGCTAATGTTTCACGCCAGTTAGCAAACCAAACAATTACTGGCTCAAAAGCGAAAGATACATGGATTTCTTCAGAGTGTAATGAATTGTTTATCCTTGTAGTTGCTGATGCACCAGCTATGGAGTCTGACATTAAGGCTCAAATAACATCTAGTTATCGTAATGAACAAGCATTATGGCAACAAATTCAAGCGAAAAATGCTTTAAAAGAAATGGATGAACAAATAGAAAAAGTAATGAATACACCTAATAATCAATTAGATGGATATTAAAATTTATAGGCGGATATTTTCCGCCTTTTTAATTTTTATTACTTTTCTATTATTTTCTAGTTGTGCATCAAAGTATAATAATAGTATTTCATCTAATAATATCCAGCTTCCTGAATGGGTAGTTAATCCTTCACGAAATGGTGTTGTAGGTGGAATTGGTTATTGTGCTGCACATATTAAAGGATATGCAGGACAAAAAGAACTAGCAATAAAAAGAGCATTGGAAGATATAGCTCGCCAAAAAGGTGTTGTAGTTAATTCTATATTATTTGTATCTTCTAAATCATCAAATCAGACAAAAATGCCTGATACTACATCTAAAACTATATCAAGCTATCAAACTCAGCAAAATGTAAAATCCTATATTAAAGAAATTTGGATACATCCAACCAGTAAAGAAATGTATATTTATATGATTGCAGAATAATTTGAAACCTGTTACTATAAAAAAGAGTGTTTTATGAAAATTATTTATTTCTTTTTTTCTATAAATATAATATTCTTATTTTTATCAAGAATATCTTATGCAGAAAATATTCCAGAGTGGATATTATATCCAGATATGCTTGGTTATTCTTATTGTGCAGTAGGTTCTGCACCACAAAACAGCAATTTATCATTACAGAAAAAAATTGCTAGAATTAGTACTATGGCTGAGCTTTCAAAAAATATAGAAATAAGTATTACTAATGAATTAGAAATTAATAATAAAGTAGAAAGCAGTGATAATAAGCAAACAAGTATATCAAAAGATATAGTATCATTATCAAGACAGCGTTCTAATGCTATGATTAGTGATGCCTTAGAAATAAATAGTTTTCTTGATAATAATACAGGCATATTATATTTAAGGATGTGTATAAAATAAATCAAGTTATAAAGGGTTCTATTATGAGTAATCAAGATGTACCAGCATCTGTTATTATTGTTAAAAATATTACAGGGGCAAATATAGTAAAAGAAACACATATTTCTTATGCAGTAATAAGCGATGAATATGTTTATAAAATTAAAAAATCTGTTGATTTTGGTTTTTTGGATTATAGACTTGCTAAAAGCAGGAAACTATATAGTATTTTAGAAAAAGATTTAAATGAAAGATTTTCGAAAGATATATATTTAGAAGTGCTTAAAATCGTTAGACAAAATGAAAAAGATTTTGCACTTGTTCCAGTGGAAAGTTCTTTAACAGCAATAGAATATGTATTAAAAATGAAACGAATAAAAGATGAAAATTTTTTACAAACAAGAATAGCAAATGGCTTGATAACTACTGATAAAATGTATCATATAGGAAGTCAAGTTGCTTCTCTTTTAAAAAATTTAGAACCTGCTCCAAAAGATGAAGAATTTGATAATCATTTTGATGTTGTAAAATTTAATGCAGTTGAAAATTTTTCACAAACTGAAAAATATACTTCATCATTTATTGATAAAGAAAGCTATAAATATATTATGTCACAAACTCTTACTTTTCTTGAAAATAATAAAGAAGTTTTTATAAACCGTGCCTTAAATAGTTATGTTAAAAACGGTCATGGTGATTTAAGGCTTGAACACATATATTTTAATGATGATGAAACTGTTGGATTAATAGATTGTATAGAGTTTAATAAAAGATTTCGTTTTAATGATGTTATATCAGAAGCTTCATTTTTATCTATGGAGCTTGATAGTATGGGAAGAATAGATTTAGCAGATAGTTTTTTGTCAGGCTTTTTATCTATATTTAATGATGAAGAAAGTTTAAAGTTAATTAATTATTATAGATGTTATCTTGCTTATGTAAGAGCAAAAGTAACTTGTTTTTTAGTTGATGGAAAAGATAAATCATGGGAATTATATGATAAAAAAGTTAGTGAAATAAAAAAATTAATAGATATGTCATTGTTTTATGCAAAATCTATGGAACAAAATAATATTATATTTTATGGATTTATTGGAACAGGCAAGTCTAAAAATGCAAATACATTTGTAAAAAGATTTCCAGCTGCTTTATTTGTTTCTGATATTATTAGAAAACAGCTTGAAGGTTTAGATATAACTGATAGACAGTATATAGAGTGGAGGACAGGTATATATTCTAAAGAAAATTCTTTAAAGTTATATAATATTTTAGGCAGTTATGTGGAAGAAAAACATAGAGTGGGTAGAATGAGTATAGTTGATGCTTCTTTTACTAAAAAAGAATATTTAGAAGAATATATAAAACATAATGTTGGTAAAATTACTTTTATAGAATTTGATGCACCAAAAGATATAATATATTCAAGACTTATAAAAAGAGAACAATCAAATACTATATCTGATGGTAGAAGAGAAATTGCAGATAGACAGAGAGAAACATCAAGTATGCCAAAAGCAGATTTAAAAATTATTACAACAGGCAATGTAGATGATAATATAGAGGAAATCAAAAGACATTTAATCAAATGAAATCAAATTATATAATAAGACGGCTTAATTCTCCATTTGATGATAGTGGTATATTTATTAGAAATGTTTATAAGCAAAAAGCATTACTTTTTGATTGTGGAAGGCTTGGAAATATTGATAATTCTGAAATCAATGATATTTCTCATGTTTTTATAAGCCATACCCATATAGACCATTTTAGTGGATTTGATAGATTTCTAAGAACGGCATTACTTTCAGGAAATAAAATAACTTTTTTTGGACCAGTTGGATTTATTGGTAATGTGAAAGGAAAACTTGCAAGCTATACTTGGAACCTTATATATGATTATGATCTTACTTTTTCTATAATAGAATTATCAGAACAGGGTATGAAAGGTGCAGAATTTTCTGCAAAAAATGGATTTCAGGAAGAATGTTTTACTGTTACTAATGGTTTGGATTTAGATGATGGTTTTACATTAGAGTATGATTTTTTTGACCATGGTATTACATCAGTTGGTTATAGGATAAAAGAGCCAAAGCGTATATCTATTAACAAAAATAAAATGGAAGAAAATGGATTTAAAAAAGGACCATGGATAAAGATTTTAAAAAATGCTATAATTACAAATGGCAATAATGATATTATAAATGTAGACACATATACTGGTATAAAACAATTTTATTTATATGAACTTGCTAAAATACTTGCAGAATATCCAAAAAGTCAGGATATAACATATATTACAGATATTGCACCAAGTTTTTCAAATTATAAAAAAGCAGTAAAACTTGCAAAAAATAGTTATATATTATTAATAGAATCTGTTTTTATGAATAGTGATGTGATACATGCTATTAAAAAGAAACATTTATCAATTGGAGTATCAAAAGCAATATATAAAAATTCACATTCTAATTATGTTTCTTTTGGTCATTTTTCTCCAAAATATGATAGAATTAGAGATATATTTTTTCAAGAACTATATGCTGATTTAAATATGGATACAATAATAAAATTAGAATTAAACAGGTGAAAAATTGTTAAAACCATTTAATAAAATTGAACAGTCAGCGGAAGAGATTTATAATATTGATTTATTAAAAGCAAAATCTGTTGGAGTAGTAGTTGAAGATAATAAACCATATTTCCGTAGACATTCAGATATAGGTGTGCTTTTAATTCATGGATTTGCTGCTTCACCAAATGAGCTTATGCCACTTGCTTATGAACTTGAAAAATATGAATTAAGTGTATATGTGGTAAGAGTAGCAGGTCATGGATGTTTGCTTAATAATTTTTATAAAACTACATATATAGATTGGTATGAAAGTATAGAGACTGGTTATAATGCTCTTGCATCTTTTTGTAAAAAAATATGTGTTGTAGGTCAATCTAATGGTGGTCTTCTAGCTACGGCAGTTGCAAAGTTTAATAAATGTGATAGTTTAGCACTTTTAGCACCTGCTTATAAAGTCAACATATATGGTTTTTCCCTTATACCATATATTAGAAAAATTATAAAAAATATTCCAAGATTTGTAAAAGATTTAGAACATAACTACCCAGTATTTCCGACAGAACAGCTTTATCAAATGAAATTATTGCAAAATGAAGTATCAACATATATAAACGATATAAATATGCCAGTTTTACTTGCTGTTTCTACAAAGGATATATTAATATCATCAAAAGAAGCAATAAATATAGTTAATAAAATGCCTTTTATAGATAAAACTATATATACATATAATAATAAATTGTATAAAGTAAAACATATTTTAACAGAAAAACATTCAGTCAATATTATTTATGATATTGTATGTTGGATAAAGGAGAAAATGATATAATGGTATTAGGGGTAATTGGAGCAGGAAATATGGCTCAGGCTATTATTACAGGTATTATAACATCAAATTCTATGGAAAGTAATAATATTATAGTATCTAATTATAATAAAATAAAGGCAGATAAATTATCATTAGAATATGGTGTTATAACTGGTGATAATATTGAAGTAATTAATAAAAGTGATATTATTTTATTATCAGTTAAACCTTATGCAATAATTAATATTTTAAAATTATATCAAAATGAACTATTAGATAAAATTATAGTATCAACAGCAGCAGGCATTAATCTTAATGATATGGAAAGTGTGAATAAAAAGTTAAAAATAATACGAACTATGCCAAATACACCTGTTCAAATATGTCAAGGTGTTTTGGCTTATGTATATGGGACTAATATATTAGAAAACGATAAAAATATTTTTATAAATATTTTTTCTAAATTAGGTATGGTTATTGAAATAGATGAGAATAAAATAGATGCAGTGTCTTCATTAACAGGGTGTTCACCAGCATATATATACCAGATAATAGAAGCAATGAGTGATGCTGGTGTGAAAATGGGACTTTCTCGTGAGCTATCAATTTCTTTATCTGCTATGGCTGTCCATGGTTCTGGTGGTATGGTATATAATACAAAGGAACATCCTGCTATATTAAAAGATAAGGTTACATCTCCAGCAGGCTCTACAATAGAAGGTTTAGCAGAATTAGAGTCAAAAGGTATTCGCGGTGCAGTTATTTCTGCATTATATAAAGCTTATGAAAAAACATTATTATTTTCAAAAAAATAGGGAAGGTAATTTATGAAAAATATAGTATCTACAATAATAGTTTTTAGTTCAATTTTCATAATAATAGTAGCAGGTGCATTTATTTTTGATAGGTTTAATGGATTTGGTTTAATTGATAATGTTGATAATTCACTTAATAATGGAATAAAAAAAGTATTAGAAAGTGAAAATGATAATATTACAGAAAATCATACAACAGATGTAAAAGATAATATTTCTAATGATAAATTAATAGATAATGACAGTAATAATATAGAAACAAATATTTTTGATAATACATCAAATAAAGATAATCATTCAGACTACATAGATGATACAATAGATAATGAAAGTATAATTAATAATAGCATAGATAATAATACTCCATCTGATAATTCATCAGACGGAGTATATATTTAATCTTTATTAGTAATAGTATCGGGTAGTTCATCATTAGGATAGAAGAATTTATATATTAATGTAATGACAAACCACGTAAAAAAGAAAGCAAATATTACATCAGTAAAAAAATGTCTTCCTTGAAAAATTCTTACAAAGCCAACAGTTAAACCAAATAAAAAACCTGATGTATATATAATATACCTTAACTTTTTTCTAAACATCAAACCAATCGCCATAAATGTAAAAGCAAATGAAGCATGACCTGAAACAAATGAACAGTTTTTATCACATTGATTAGATATTACAAATGGTAGTTGAAATATAGCAGTGCCTCCATATTCTGTAATATGTGCTGGGCGTGGTCTACCAACATTGTCTTTTAATATAGTGTTCACTACTATACCCGGAGCCATTATAACAATAACAATAAAAAATATAATGGCTTTTCTTGGCAATCCAAAAGGATTAATTTTTTTAAATATATTTAAGAAAAGCATAATAATAAGTGTTATAATGACAGCTATTGTTAAATAATATGCACCTTCATATATTATCATTCCGAAAATATTATTTGATAGATAGAAACCTTTTTCATTATAAAAAAGATTTGTAATCATTATATCTATATAAGAGAAGTTATATGTAATTATCCCTAGCATTATAAAAAGTGCTAGGAATAATTTATTTTCTTTTATATATTCTTTTAATAATGTAAATATATGTTTAAGCATATTATTTTATTCTACTAATAATCTCATTACCCATTTCAGATGTAGAAACTATTTTTACATCTTGTGATTGGCCTGCAATATCTTTTGTTCTTATATTTGCAGCCAAAGTATCAGCAACGGCATTTTCTATTGATTTTGCTTCTTTATCAAGTTTAAAACTATATCGTAACATTAATGCAGAAGAAAGAATTTGTGCAATAGGGTTGGCAATTCCTTGACCTGCAATATCAGGAGCAGAACCACCAATTGGCTCATATAAACCAAATCCACTTTCATTAATAGAAGCAGAAGGAAGCATTCCAAGGGAACCAGAAAGCATTGCAGCTTCATCACTTAAAATATCTCCAAACATATTTTCTGTTAATATAACATCAAATTGTGCAGGGTAACGGACAAGCTGCATAGCTGCATTATCAACAAACATGTGGCTTAATTCAATATCAGAATATTCTTTTTCATGAAGTTCTGTAACTATTTTACGCCATAATATACTTGTCATGAGAACATTTGCTTTATCAACACTACATACTTTTTTATTACGAAGTCTTGCAGCTTCAAATGCTTTTATAGCTATTCTTTTTATTTCTTCTTCTTTATATGCCATAGTATCAACAGCAGATTTACCATCTTCTGCAATTTTTTTTGGTTGACCAAAATAAATACCACCAGTTAATTCTCTAAAAAATATTACATCAATGCCATCTTTTACAAGTTCATATTTTAGTGAGCTTGCATGAGCAAGGCTTGGAAATATTTTAACAGGTCGTAGATTTGCAAATAAGTTAAAATGCTTTCTTAAAGGAAGTAAAGCACCTCTTTCAGGTTGTTTTTCTGGTGGTAAATTTTCCCATTTAGGACCACCAACAGACCCAAAAAGAACAGCATCAGAATTTTCACATAGTTTAATTGTTTCATCAGGAAGAGGTGTTCCTGTTTTATCATAGGCTATTCCGCCAACATATCCCTCTTTAAATTCAAATGTATGATTATATTTTTTTGCTATAACATCAAGCACTTTTAATGCTTCTGCCATAACTTCTGGACCTATACCATCGCCAGATAATACTGCAACTTTATTCATTATTGCCTCCAAAAATAATTTAAACAAATCAAGTCTATATTATATATAAATAATTTTCAAGGTATAATTTTTTACTTTATTTAAAAGAACGCTTTAATGAATATGCAAGTAAAATAATAAATATAAATAAAGGTATCCAAGCAGAAAGAGATGGATTTATAGGTATAGAACCAGCACTGTTTTCAAAATAAAGCATTAAAACATTATATAAAAAAGCTAACCCAATTGATATTAATATACCAAATGATTTACCACTTCTTGATAAAAACATTCCAAGCGAAAATCCAAAAAGTATCATTACAATTGATGAAAGTGGTGTTGAAAATCGTTTATGAAGTTCAAATTGTGCTTTGGGATTATCTTTATTTTCTATAAGTTGCTTTATACTCATAGTCATAGGTGAGTTGACAGCTTTTGCAATATTAATATTAAGTGGAAGATTTATAGACATATTTTTAAAACCTACTGTTGATAATTTACCTTGTTTATCTTCCATTGTAAAAGTGCCATCATAAAAAATCATTTCCATACTTTTATTATCGGTAGGTGTAATTTTTGCATTTGCAGCATTAATTATTAATTTTTCTTTTGTTTGTATCATTATCATATTTTCAAAAGAAGTATCGCTTATTTTATTTTTTACAAATAAAAGTATTCCCGGAATTTGCTCATATATTTCATTAGCTTTTAAATCTTTAATAGATATATTTTCTACAATTTTATTTAGATTATTATATGCTAGTGTAGAGCCTTTTTCTACAAAATATACACCCATAGAAAGATTAATAAGTGTTGCAAAAATACCAATAAAAATAAGAGGTTTAATTAATACTTTATTACTTGCACCTATTGCTTTCATAGATATTAATTCAGAATCTGCTGAAAGTCTACTAAATGCTATTAATGCAGCAAGAAGTGCAGCTAGTGGTATAGTCATAAAAAAAATAGATGGAAGTAGATATATAATTGTTTCTATAAGTAAAATCAAAGGGACATTTTTAGAAAAAAAAAGGTCTGCCAAAGTAACCATTCTTTCCATTAAAAGCAAAAACATAAAGAAAAGATTGCCTATAATAAAAAAAGGAATAATCTCTTTAATTATATATTTTTGAACTAAATTCATTTTAATTTTTAACCGGATCAAAAATATTTATAATTTGTGCTTTTTTGTCTTCTTTAAGTTCTTCTATGCGAATAATATAATTACCTGAAATAATAATACGCTTTGTATCTTTAAAAAGTGAGTGGGCTTTATCTTCATTTGGTGTTAGGATAATATCAGACTTGTTCGGAAATTCTATACCTGAAATTTCAATAAATCCTAAAAAATCAGCCTGAGTAATGTTTGTAGCATAAAGTGTAGTATGTTCTTTATCTTCATCTATTATAGTAATCTTGTATAATTCTTTTGCCATATTACAATATTAATATCTCCTATTTATTCTATGAGCAAATTGATATTTCACAGCACCATAACCTACCATATTTTTATTTTTATTTAAATTATTTATTTTTATTTTTGTTGAATTTTGTTCACTTTCAATACGCTTTATAAATGTATTTAATAAGTCAGATAATTTACTAACTTTTTTTTCAGCTTGACAAGTAGTATCCTGTGTAATGATTTGCTTCAACTGATTAAAATAATTATTAAATATATCAATTTCATTAGTATATTTATCATCAATATCTATAAAGCATAATTTTTCAGCCTGATTTTCACATTGCTGTAATATAATATCAAATGCACTCATATATTTCCTTATAAATAAGAATATATTTTTATTCTAAATATGTCTACAAAAAATTAACCAGCAAAGTTAATTGATTTAACCTGTTCTCTATTTACTGGTGTTTTTACAACAGAAATATTGTCTTTTTCTACAATTTGTTTCCACGCATCACAAAGAGGTAATAAAAGCTCAATAACAGATTCTATTTTATGTTTATCTTTATCTCTGTTTGCTTCAATAAGTTGCCAAATCATAAAATCATAAAGACGCATAAGATTATCAGCTATTTCGCCAGCATCCATATTTAAAGTGGACATTAATTCATATAGAATATTTTCTGCTTTAACAATATTATTATGTGCATCTTGAATATTATTTTCATCAATGGCTTTGGATGCTTTTCGTAAAAATTTGATAGTTCCTTCAAAAAGTAGCACTACTATTTTTCCTTTTGTAGCACCTTCAACTTCTTGTTTTTTGTAATTTTGGTAGGCTGTTTGCATATAATTATCTCCTAAATAATATATTATGAAGCACTATTATTAGTGCTTAAATTTGTTAAATAACTTGCACTTTGTTGTAATGTGGATAATCGTTCTTCCATAGCAGTAAATTGGGAATATAATCTTTCAAGATACATTTCAACTCTTGTAGTTTGTGATTCTATTTGTTCTTTTAATGATGAAATCTCAGATTCTATTGTCCCATTTGTTGTTGTTTTTTTATATAATGGAGATGTTGAATTAATATTTGTATCAAGAAAATCACTATATAGTCTTGCCCATCCCACACTAATAATTTTGCTTGTTTCTTTACCATCATCATCTTTTTCATATACAGTTTTACTGTCAGCAAAAAAGTAGTAAATATCATCAGGGCTTTCTGATAAAAGTGATACAAATTTACTATTTTCTTTTATATATTCTTCTAATTTTTTAGGATCAGTTGAAACATCAAATAAAAGACCTAGTTTTGTAACAGTAATATCTTGTGTGCTACTACCAGCTATATTAATGCCTACTTGTGTAATAGTAGTATATTTACTATTGTCAGAATCAATAGTCATTGTTAAATTAGAGCGTATATTTGTTTTTAAAGTTCTTAATTCTGAACTTCTTGTAACAAGATCATAATATTGAATTTTTTCATAGTTTTCCTGATATTTTTTTATTTCATCTTCGCTCATAGATTCTTTTTTTTCATCAGTTAAAGGTTCACTATATTTGTCCCTTAATTCATCATCATAATCTATGGTCGTTGGATTTAAGGCATTTACTAATGTATTATATTTTGCAGCAAATTCAGCTAGTGCAGTTACTGCTTTATCTGTATCTATTTTTACATTAAAAACTGTTGTGCCTGTTGTATTAATAGTAAATGACATGCCCGGAACTATATCATTTATTTGATTACTATCTCTTGTATATTTAATACCATTCATAGTAAAAACAGCATTTTTTGCTTCTGTTCCTATTTCCTGAACACTGGTCTGCATATATAGTAGACCTGTTGAAAGTAAAAATGTTGATGTATCATTTGCACCACCAACTTTTATTTTTTCACCATTTGTGCTTGTTAAAGAAAATTTATCTGTTGAAGTGTCATAAGTCATAGTAACACCAGCACCAGATTTATTTACTTTATTAATTACATCATCAATACTATCATTATCAACATCTACATAAATAGATACTCCATTAATAGTAAATGTTCCACTTTTGACAGCATAGGTAAAAGGTGGGTCTAATTTAGATATTGTTGTTGCAGTATCAAGAAAACCTTTATTTTGTCCCCTAACATAAGTTGCACCACTATTAAGTCCGATTTTAAATACTTGAAATATATTGGAAGTATCTTTTGCATCTCCAAGTGTTAGCTCAACAGCACCACCTTTATTATTGCTAATTTGAAATATATTATTTTCATAATCGTATGACATAGTAACACCAGCACCTGAACCATTTATTATACCCATAAGTTCATTTGGAGTAAGCTGTGTGTAATCTGTAATTTCTATTTTAGTGCCATTTATATAAAATATACCATTTAAACCTTCTAAATAAATATTATCATCAAAAAATGTATTTCCTGCCGTTGTTTTAGAGCCAATTTTAGTATTTAACCAGTTATTTATTTCTTCTGTTGTTGGATTTGTATCTTCTATTTTTTTAAAAGTATCACCATAAAATGTAGTATATGTTTCTGGTCTACATACAGCAGAAGAATCTTGATAAATTTTAAATGTTCCTTCTGTTGGTCCTTTACCATCTTCAAATTCAATTTTTCCGGGTGTAAAAAATCCACCTTGGTCTACTGAATTTAATTTTTTACCTAAATTTTCTGATGTATCTGCAATCATAACATTTGTAATTTCTTTTGTAGCTTGTGATTTATAAGTTGCTTGTAAGCCTAAATTTTGGACAGCATCAGGTATTAATAATGGTGAAGATGAAAATGTATCTATGCCATTATTATCAATTATTTTAATATCATAATTAGATGTTTCTTTATTATATTCTATTGTAACATCTATATCATCACTTCCTGTTTGCTCAGAAATTTTCTTTTTAATTTCTTCTGCAATATTATTAAAATCTTCTCCTGCTTCAACATTTACATCTATATCAATATTAAGAGGATAAGTAATACCATCAGTTGTTTTATTAATAACTATTTGTTGTTTAATATCCTGTGATATTGTATTAATATTATTATTACTACTCATCAATCCTAATACTTCTATATCATTTTGAGTATCTACATCATAAAATGAAAAGTTAAAACCATTATCATCAACATTAAGTGTAACTTTTACTGATTGTTGAGAGTTATTATTATGCAGTGCATCAAGTTTTGCATTAATTTCTGTATCTAAATCAGTAGCAATCTTATTTAATGATGTGCCAGCTTTATAGTCTAATTCTATGGAAAAACTTTTTTGTTCTCCATTATATTCATATACAAATAAATATTCACCTTTAATATCAGATGTTAAATCACCATCACCATTAACAAGAGTTTTATCTGCTTTATCTGCATGATTTACCATATATGTTTCATTTAAATTGCCTTTAAATGTATCACGAGCAAACCATTTATCACTATCTCCATAGTTAGAACCTGTATATATATCAACTGTATGGGTTCCTTCAAGTTGGTCATAAGGTGAATATGATGGAGAGAAACTTTTTATACCAGCACCAGTTTGTGATACCACTTTATTTGTATATATACTTGTAGCATAAGCTGGCTCTGCAACTTGGTCTACTTTTAATGTATATGTTCCCGGTGGTGTTGATATAGAAGCATTAGCAGTAGCTACTGTATCCACAGAAGATGATGTTGTTTTACTTTTAAAAGTAGATTCCATTTTTAAACTTAACATTGAATTTTTAATATCAGTTATCATGGTAATAAAATTATTATATACAGTTTTTTCATAATTTAATTCATCTATTTGCTGATTTAGTTTAACAATAGGGGCTTTTGCTGATGTTACATACGCTTCAACAATAGAATCTGTATCCATACCACTTATTAAACCACTTACTCGCATACCGTCCATATATCCTCCATATAATTAAGGAATCTATGCCTTAATTATTGTATTCGTCAAAAGTATAAATTACTTTAATTATTTTCAAATTAGTAAAACTAGGAAAATATTTCTCCATCTATTAGCTAGCATAAACCGTGCCGAAAATATAAATTTAATAAAAAATATTGAAAAAAATACAAAATTATATATACTAATCAATCCATTATTATATGAGGTTAAGTATATGAAGCATATTAAAGTAGTTATATATGATTGTGATGGTGTAATTGTAAATAGTGATAATGCAATAATCTCTTATTATTCATGGTTAGCAGAGAAAAGTGGTGTAGATATACCTGATTGGTCTGATGAAAAATTTAAAAGAATAGTTCTTTCATATACAGAAGATGGTATAGTAGATGTTATATCAAAAGGAAATCAAGAAATAAAAGATAGAATATATAATATTATAAAAACGGAACAGTATAAATCGGGATTTGATGATATAATATTAGAAGGGACATTAATAGATGCTCTTGCTTTATTAAAAAAGCAAGGTATATTAATGGCAGTAGATACGAACAGAGGTCATTCTTTATCTGATTTGCTTATTTATTTTAATATTAGAGAATATTTTACTTATTTTATTACATCAAGAGATGTTCAAAATCCAAAACCAAGCCCTGAGGGTGTTTATAAAATATGTGATTATTATAATGTGGAACCAAAAGAAGTTCTCTTTTTAGGTGATTCTATGACAGATTACCATGCTGCAAAAAGTAGTGGAGCTTTTTTCCTATCTTATAAAAACAAATTAAATAATGCACCTGTTATTTATGACCATAAAGATATAATAAAATATTTATACTAATTATTATATATTATTATAAAGTTTTATAAATAAGTCTGTTTGTTTTTTGCAAAAATAAGTTTTATTATTAATAGTATATGAATAACAGTGTAGACATAATCTATTAAAAGGTATGCCATTATATATTTTATCACCAATGATTGAATGGTTTAAGTATTCAGAAAATGCTCTCACTTGATGTCTTGCTGCTTGTGTTAGAGTTACTTCTATAAGACTTATTCTACCATTATATTTTATATTTTTCATAATAGTTGGAAATCCATTATCATCACTATCTATAACTTTCACCTTTTTTTTATTTGCAGCATCTATTTTTTTTGAAATTTTAATATATTTTGGAAAATTACCATTAACAATAGCATAATATGATTTAGAAATATTATAAAGCTCAATATCTTTGTGTATCATACCAATAATTCCATCAGCTTCATAATCAAGTCTTGAAAGTGGTTTATACATTGGAAAGTTTTTATAAATATCGCTTACTGTTAAATCATCATCAATATGTAATCTTTCAGAATGGAAAAATGGTGGTTTATATAAAAAAATAAAACTTTCATCTTTATATAATAAATAATCTTGTAAGTTATAATCTATTTGTTTAGTATTAAAACTAGCAATTAATTTTTCATTTCCTAAAACATTTATATCTTTTTTAATAATACTTTTTTCAATAGATATTAATCCATTTTTAATTGCATCTTTTGCTTGCCTTCTTGAAATCTTAAAATATTCTGCACAATATATGGATAATCTCATAGTGTATCTATAACAACTTTTTTCATACATTTCAATAATATATTGCAACTTTTTTGTATATACAATATAATCAAGTATGATAGAATATAGATTACAAATACTTCCCGATGTTCTTCGTATATTGTTAGAAGAAGCAGAGGCCTTTATCGGAGAAGAAGAATTTAAAGGTCATAAAACATACTTAATATATTCAAGTGATGATATTTCAGATATTTTAAAAGAACTTGAAATTCCTTTTGAATCAAAAGATACAGAAGAAACAGGCTGGCAAGATAAATGGAAAGAATATATTCAGGAAGATTATCTTACAAATGATATTTTCTTTATTTTTGAAAAAAATAAAAAATTTCAAGATAATAGAAAAACTCTTTATATTAATCCATCCCTTGCTTTTGGAACAGGTGCTCATCCTACAACAAAAATAGCTGCCCGTCTTTTAAATAAAATATCTTCTGGTAAAAGTGTGTTAGATGTTGGAACAGGTAGCAGTATATTAGCAATAGCTGCATCAATGAATAATGCTAAATATGTAGATGCTTTTGATATAGACCCAATGTCTTTAAATAATTGCCATGAAAATATAAAGAATAATAATTGTTCAAATATCAAAGCATGGACTGGGGATATTGCAGATATAAAAAACACAGTTTATGATGTAGTATGTGCAAATATCATTTCTAGTGTATTACTTGCAATTAAAAATGATGTTGATAGATTATCTTCTGAATATATTATTTATTCAGGTATTCTTGATAAAGAATATGATATTATTAAAGATGAGCTATTTCAAAATTATAAAATAGATGAGCGTATAACTATTAATGAATGGACTGGTGTGAGGCTTAAAAAATGTTAGCTGTTATTGGCGATATTCATGGATGTATAAAAACATTAAAAAAGCTATATTATACTTTAATGGATAAATATTTAATTCATCGCATTATTTTCCTTGGTGATATTATTGATAGAGGTTTGTATTCTAAAGAAGTAGTGGAATTTTTAATGGATAGACAAGGGGAATGTCTGATGACTTTTCTTCGTGGTAACCATGAAGATTTACTTATTAATTCAGTTGCTAATGAGGGTAGGTATCCTGATTTTTGTTGGCATGAGAGGGTAGGTGTAAGCACTGTTTCTTCATTTATGGGTATTACTATGGAAGATGCTTCTAAAAAAACACAGTGGGAAATAACTCCATATTTTCTTCCATATATGCAATTTTTTAATAGTTTTAGTGAATATTGTATAGAGCATACTAAAAAATATAAATTTCTTTTTTCGCATGCAGGTCCAGCTTTTTTTGATATTCCACCTAATAAGCAGTATGAAAAATGTAATAAAGATGAATATACAAGACATTATCCTTATATGTGGCATACAAATACTAAAAATTTTACATCACAATATTTTGATTATATTATTGTTCATGGGCATGAAGCAATCGTTCATAAACATTCTACAAATAATGAACTTAATAATGTTGCTCCAAGAATTTATAAAGATAATACTGGTAAAGTAATAAGTATTAATATTGATACTGGATGCTGTTATGGTGGAAAACTTACAGCTATGGTTATAGATGAAAAAGGTAATTATACATTTGAGTTAATTAAATGCGACGATTAAGACGAATTTATTTTGATGGTGAGTTATCTACTATAATTGAGCTTGATGAGAACCAGTCAAGAAAATTAAAAACAGTTCTTCGTGCAGAGCAGGGCGATATTGTTGAAGTATTAAATGATAAATATCTAGCTGAAGGTCAAATATATATTGCTGGTAAACGAGGTATCCAAGTAAAAATACTTGAAAAGCGACCAGTATTTATTCCTGATTATAAATTTATAGTTTATCAATGTATAGCAAAGCGTGAATATATGGATTTTATTATAGAAAAATATTCAGAATTAGGTGTAACTGATATTATACCTATTATTTCAAACAGAAGTTTAGATTTATTAAAACCTGCTACATTGGAACGATATAAACAGATAGCCAAAGAAACAGCTATGCAGTGCGAAAGAGAGATTATAGTAAATATACACCAAGCTCAAAAATTAGAAAGAATAAAGCCTATTAGTGATGAGAATATTTTATTTCATGAAAGGCTTGGAATTAAGGAAATGCCTAAAATTCTCTCTAAAAATATTTCTATGATAATTGGTCCAGAGGGTGGATTTACAGATAAAGAATATAATCATCTTATAAATATAGGTTTTCAAGCATACACTCCAATAAATACTATATTAAAAGCAGAAACAGCAGCTGTTCTTTTTGCTGGTATGATAAGGCTGTCATTGTAATGAATAATCACTTAAAATATATGTCCCTTGCAGTTTTAGAAGCACAAAAAGCATTAGATATTATGGAAGTCCCAGTTGGTGCTGTTATTGTAAAAGATGATAAGATTATTGGAGCAGGTTATAATAAAAAAGAAATAAATAATAACCCTTTAAGCCATGCAGAAATAGAAGCAATATATAAAGCATGCAATAATCTTAATGACTGGCGGTTAAATGGTGCAATAATGTATGTTACCGCAGAGCCATGTATAATGTGTGCGGGAGCAATTTTGCATGCTAGAATAGATAAAGTATATTTCGGAGTTACTGAACCAAAATTTGGTGGTGTTGTATCTACTGCTAATATTTTTGATATAAATAAATTAAACCATAAAGTAGAATATTTTTCAGGTATTATGGATAATGAAATAAGCCAAATGATGAAATCATTTTTTAAAAAATTAAGAGCTAACAAAAAATAGTGTATCAAAATATGTATATTAATTTTATATTAGTATATATATATCCTTACAATATATATAATATTATAAGGATATATAAAAATTATCTGTTTTTTATTTCAATATATGGATTTTCTGTGGCAATGCTACTGTAACCGGGACGAATAATTCTTTTACCTGCAAATGTTATTTCTTCATTTCTATGGGCACACCAGCCAACAATTCTTGCCATAGCAAAAAGAGGTGTAAATATTTCTTTTGGTATGCCTATCATATCATAAACAAACCCTGAATAAAAATCTATATTACTAGAAACTCGTTTTGTAGAACCTTTTTTAAAGTTGCTAAATGCAGCAATTGAGCGTGCTTCTATTAATTCTAAAAACTCCATTTCTTCTGTTCTATTTTTTTCTTTTGCTAAATCCCTAGCCAATTTTTTTAAAAGCACAGCCCTAGGGTCAGAAATGGTATATACAGCATGACCTATACCATAAATAAGACCTGTTTTATTATATGCTTCTTTATTAAGCATTTTATATAAATAATTATCTATTTCTTCTTGGTCATCCCATTTTTTAATATTTTCTTTTAAATGTTCAAGCATATCTGCAACCATTAAATTTGCACCACCATGAAGTGGTCCTTTTAATGAACCAATGCCAGCAGCAATAGAAGAATAAGTATCTGTCATAGTTGAACTTGTAACACGGACAGTAAATGTTGAGTTATTACCACCACCATGGTCTGCTTGTAACAATAAAAGTAAATCAAGAGTGCGTGCATCAAGCTCTGTATATTCTTCACCTTTAATCATAAATAAGAGATTTTCTGCAATAGATAAATCTTCCCTAGGATGTCTTATGTGCATTGTTCTGCCATTATATGCGTGACGAAGAACATGGTAGGCATAAGAAATAATAGTTGGAAATTTTGATAAAAGATAAAGTGATTGTCTCATTAAATTTGATTGAGAAACATCATTTGGATTAGTATCATATATATACATTTCAAGCACTGTTCTTGCAAGTATATTCATTATATCTGAGCCTTCTAAATCAATTAAATGTAGCCTTGTTTTTTTCTCTAATGGCATTTCTTGGGCTATTAAACCTTTAAATTCTTCCAACTGTTGTTTATTTGGAAGTTTGCCTGATAAAAGAAGATATGATACTTCTTCAAAACCTAATCTTTTTTCTTGTAAAAGAGCATGCACCATATCATTAACATTTATCCCTCTATAAAATAATTTACCGGGTATAGGTGTAAGACCTTCATTAGTTTTTTCATAACCTACAACATTACCTATTCTTGTAAGACCAACTAATACACCTGTGCCATCTTCATTCCTAAGACCTCTTTTAACATTATATTTTTTAAAAAGACTTAAATCCATTGTAGTTGCTTCACGCATAGCATCAGATAAATCATAAATTAAATGTTCTTTAATGGCAGCACATTCTTTAGAAAAACTATCATAACTCATTATTTATTTCACCTATTTAATTAATTTTATAATATTATCAGCAAAATCAGTTGTAGAAAGACTTGTGCCATTATCCATAAATCTAGCTAAATCATGTGTTGCATATCCTTTACCAAATGATTCTACAAGGGCATTTTTTATTTTTTCACTAACATCTTTCCATAAAATATATTCAAAAAGCATAGCGAATGAGAGAAGCATGGAACACGGATTAACTATATTTTTTCCTGCAATATCAGGTGCTGTTCCATGGGTTGCTTCAAATATTGCATGTCCTGTATTATAGTTAATATTTGCACCGGGAGCAATTCCAATACCTCCAACCATAGCTGCAAGCTGGTCAGATATATAGTCACCATTTAAATTTAATGTTGCTATTACAGAATAATCTTCTGGTTTTAATAGAGTATTTTGAAGAAAAGCATCAGCAATATTATCTTTTATAATAATTTTTCCAGCAGATACTGCATTTTTATATGCTTCATTAGCTGCATTTTCATTTTTTTCTTTTTTAATGGAGTTATATTGGTTCATAGTGAAAGTTTTATCAGCAAACTCATTTTCTGCTACTTCATAACCCCATTTTTTAAAACCACCTTCTGTATATTTCATAATATTACCTTTATGAACTAATGTTACAGATGGTTTATTATTATCAATAGCATATTGTATAGCAGCCTTAACAAGCCTTGATGAACCTTCTTTTGATACTGGTTTTACACCAAAAGATGATGTTTTTGGAAAACGCACTTTTTTTACATTCATTTCATTATATAAAAAATTATAAAATTTATTTGCATATTCAGTTCCAGCTTCCCATTCAATACCAGCATATATATCTTCTGTATTTTCTCTAAATACTACCATATTTACTTTATTTGGCTCTTTTAATGGGGAAGATACACCTTTAAACCATTCCACAGGTCTAAGACATACAAATAAATCCAATTCTTGTCTTAAAGCAACATTTAATGAACGAATACCTCCACCTACTGGTGTAGTTAGTGGACCTTTTATTCCTATCAAATATTCTTTAAAAGTATTCATTGTTTCTTCAGGTAACCATTGGTTAGTTTTCTTATATGCTTTTTCACCACCTAATACTTCAAGCCAGTCTATTTTTCTTTTGCCTTTATATACAGTGTTAATAGTATGGTCTACTATTTTTTTACATATATTTGTTATTTCGGCACCAACTCCATCACCTTCAATATAAGGTAGAGTTAAATTGTCTGGAACTATTAATTTATTATTTTCTTTAATTATTTTTGCCATAAATCACCATTATTTTTTTAAATTATTCAATGCAGAGCCTGCCTTAAACCATTCTATTTGCTGTTTGTTATATGTATGGTTGACTTGAAAAGTATCTATATCACCATTAGTATGTTTTAATATAACTGTAAGTTCATTGTTTGGAGAAAAATCATTTAAACCTTTTATAGATATTAAATCACCTTCTTGTATAAGATTATAGTCATCTTTATTTTTGAAAGTGAGAGCAAGCATACCTTGTTTTTTTAAATTTGTTTCATGTATTCTTGCAAAACTTTTTGCTATAATAGCTTTTACGCCTAAAAATCTTGGTTCCATAGCAGCATGTTCCCTTGAAGAACCTTCTCCATAGTTTTCTTCTGCTATAACAATAGAACCATTTTTATGATCTCTATAATATTTTGCAGTAGCCGATACAGTAGAATATTCTAATGTATAAGCATTTTTTACTTTATTTGTTTCATTATTAAATGTATTAATTGCACCCATAAGCATATTATCTGAAATATTTTCTAAATGACCTCTATATTTTAACCAAGGACCAGCCATAGATATATGGTCAGTAGTGCATTTTCCCTTTGTTTTTATTAATAGATTTGTATCTATAATATCGCTACCATCCCATTTTTCAAAAGGTTTTAATATTTGTAACCTTGAAGATGATATATCTATTTTAACAGTTATATCATCACCATTTTTTGGTGGAGTTATTAACCCTTTATCACATTTAGCAAATCCTTTTTTAGGTAGTGCATCCCATGATGGTGCTGTAAGCATTATGTCATTTCCTGCATTGTCTTTAACACTGTCTTTTTCAGGATTAAAACTTAATTTACCTGAAATTGCATAGGCAATAGCCATTTCTGGTGATACAATAAAAGCATAAGTATTAGGATTACCATCTGCTCGTTTTGCAAAATTTCTATTAAAAGTTGTTACAATCGTATTTTTTTTCTCATTATCATCAGTTATTCTTTTCCACTGACCAATACATGGTCCGCAGGCATTTGTCATTATTACTGCACCAGCTTTTTGAAATATTTCAATAATTTTATCTCTTTTTGCTGTTTCTAATACTGAAATAGAGCCGGGATTAATAATTAATTCTGCTTTCAAAGGTATATTTTTATTAACAGCTTGTTCTAATAAGTTGGCAGCTCTACCTAAATCTTGGTATGACGAATTAGTGCATGATCCAATAAGTGCAACTTCTACTTTTTCAGGATAATTATTTTCAATAACTTTTTGTGCCATCTCATTTACTTGTGATGCAGCATCTGGAGTAAATGGACCATTAATATGAGGGTATAAATTATCCAAATCTATTTCTATAACTTTATCATAATATTTCTCAGGATTTAGTATAACATCATCATCTGGTTTCAAATATGATTCATATTTTTCAACTATTGATGCAATATTACTTCTATCTGTTGCATTTAAATACTCATAAGTATGAATATCAACAGGAAATATAGATGTTGTTGCACCAACTTCGGCACCCATATTGCAAACTGTTGCTTTTCCAGTTGCAGGCAGTGTTAATGTGCCTTCACCAAAATATTCTATGATAGAATTTGTGCCACCTTTAACTGTTAAAATACCAGCAAGTTTTAGTATAATATCTTTTGGAGAAGCAAATCCTTTTAATTTTCCTTTAAGTTTAACACCTATAATTTTAGGCATTTTTAATTCCCACTCCATACCACTCATAACATCAGCAGCGTCAGCACCACCAACACCAATAGCTGCCATAGTAAGACCACCAGCATTTGGAGTGTGTGAATCAGTGCCTATCATCATACCACCGGGAAAGGCGTAATTTTCAAGCACTACTTGGTGAATAATACCTGCACCCGGTTTCCAGTAATCTATGCCATATTTAGCTGCAACACTTTGTAAAAACTCATAAACTTCTTTATTAGATTTTTCTGCTTTTGGTAAATCTACATCAGCACCTTTATAAGCCTGTATAAGATGGTCGCAATGAACAGATGATGGGACAGCCACTTTCTTTTTACCTGCATTCATAAATTGTAATAATGCCATTTGTGCAGTAGCATCCTGCATAGCTACTCTATCTGGCTTAAAATTAACATAATCTTCGCCACGTTTATAATCTTTTAAATCATTTTCATTAAAAAGATGAGCATATAAAATTTTCTCTGTAAGTGTTAAAGGTCTGCCTAATTTCTTTTTTGCAGTGTCTACTTTTTGAATAAAAGATTTATAAAAATTTTCAAACATATAAATACCCTTAATTTTGTATGATTAATATTATTTTTGCAAAAATTATAAAGTATTTTTATATAATAAACAAGTGGAAAATAAGGAAATAAAAAAAGAAAAAATCATATAAAGTTTGTAGAGATTATGTAGAAAGAAAATAAAAAACTTTTTATTTTTACATTTGTCATATATATTTCCTACATAGTAAGTAGGAAATACTATTTTAAGTGATATTTAGTATTTTTTTGCATAGTAATGCATTTAAATAAACTCCCTCCTTTTTGTAGAAAGTGGAACAGGTATAAATCTGTTCCACTTTTTTATTAAATTTAAATAATTATAATAATGGCTTAAATTAAAAATATATTTTTATAATTATTTATTAATGATTATCTATTTAAATAACAGGTTCTATTTTTTCATTTAATATTGATGCAAATATAGCTATATCACTGTTTTTTCCTGTAACAATAAGTTCATCTCTATCATTAATTTTATCATCAGAGCCGGGAGATACTTTTACTTGAATACCAGATTTTATAGCAATAATATTTATATTATATTTAAATCTTGCATCAAGAGTTCTTATGGAGCATCCAGCATATTTTGAGCCAACTGGCACAGTTATTGTTTCAGTAGCAAGCCCTTTAATCCCAAGAGTTGATATTTTTTTATCCTGATGTTTTTTTGATATAGATGCAATATCTTCTTGGCGAAGTTCTGATTCAATAGTTGCAATATTTTCCTCAGGTATATAGTAATATTTAAATATTGTAGAAAGAAGTGAAACTGCGGATTCTACTTCTTCAGAAATAACTTCAGATGCACCTAATGCTTTTAATGTAGCATTATATGCTTTAAAGCGTGTTCGTGCTATAATAATTAGTGTTGGATTTAGTCTTCTTGCAGTTTCTACAATATTTTTTGTTGTAAAAAAATCAGCACCAGAAATAACAATAGAGCGTGCTTTTGTAATAGCGGCATGGTTTAAGATTTCTTCTTGGGAAGCATCACCATAAAAAATAGGTGTCCCTTTTTGTTTCTCTGTTTGCACTGTATTTGGGTTCATTTCTATAACAATATAATCAATATTTGATTGAATTGCAGCTTTTGCAATCATTCTACCTGATAGCCCAAAACCAACTATAACTATATGGTCATTAAATACTTTTTTATCTGATTTTTTTTCATAAAAATAACCTTTAATAATATTAGCTGGAAGTGGTAATTTTGAAAGAAGTTTTGCAATATGAGTAGAGTATATCATCATAAAAGGTGTTGCAATCATTGAAATAACAGCAATTGTAATAAATAACGAGTTTTGAAAATCATTAAAAATACCTTCCTGTAAACCTGTTGCTGCAAGTATAAAAGAAAATTCTCCAACTTGTGCAAGAGCAAGTCCTGTTTTCAGTGATGTTTCAAGTGAGTATCCTAATATACTTATAGACATTGTTGTTACTAATGCTTTTATCAATATAATAAGTATAGCTAAAAATAGTATAAGAGCAGGGTGAGATAAAAATATATTAATACTAATCATCATACCAATAGATATAAAAAAGAAACCAGTAAAAACATCTTTAAAAGGAACAACATTACCAAGAGCCTGATATCCATATCCTGTTTCACTTACTATCATACCAGCTAAAAATGCACCAAGTGCTAGTGATAACCCTGCTTTATTTGTTATAATTGCAACTATCATACATATTAATATGATGGAAAATAAAAATACTTCTCTACTTCTTGTTTTCGTAACTTTTGCTAAAAGTTTTGGAACTATAAATCTTGCTGCTGCAAATAACAACACTACAACAATTATGGCATATCCTAATGTTTTAGCAATATCAATAATAGATGAATCATTTTCTGGTGCCAACATTCTAGCTATTAACATCATAGGGATAACTGCAATATCCTGAAAAATAAGAACACTTGTTGTAATTCTACCATAAGGTGATTCTATTTCACCTCTTTCCATTAAAAGTTTTAAAACAATTGCTGTTGAAGATGGAGCGATTATCATACCTATAAATATAGCAAGTTCTGTATTAACCCCCATAATAATACAAAGTATTGTGATAAAAATAGAAGTTAAAAATACCTGCATCATTCCACCACCAAGGGCAGAGCGTTTTAGGGTAAGTAGTTGTTGTAGGGAAAATTCTAAACCAATAGTAAAAAGTAGTAATATAACACCAATTTCTGCCATATGTGATACATTTTCAGTATTAGAGATGAATGCAAGTCCATTTGGACCAATTAAAAGACCAGTAATTAAATAACCTAAAATACCCGGAATTTTTATTTTTGCACATATTAAAAGAACTATTGTAGATACTGCAAATATAATTGTAATATCTCTTAAAATAATATCCATAACAATATCCTTATATTACAAATTCCTATAAAGGTAGACAGCCTAATGCACCATTAAACTGTGGATTATTAAGTGGTGTTACTTTTTTACCTATTAATTCAGATATAAATAATATTAAGCTTTTATTATTAGCTACTCCACCGGAAGCATAAATTGTATCAGCTTGAAAAGATTTTATCAATGGTAAAAGTCTTTTAGCTATAGATTTATTAATACCTGCTGCAATACTTTCTATTTTTACACCAGAAGCCATAAGTCCTATAAGCTCACTTTCACAAAATACTGCACATGTGCTTGATAAGTTTGCTGGATTAGTTTGCATATTTGATAGTTCGTTTATATCTAAACCTAATACACTACAAGCATTTTCTGCAAATCTGCCTGTGCTAGCAGCACACTTATCATTCATAATAAAATCTTCTATATATCCATCTTTTCCAAGGATAACTTTACTATCCTGACCACCAATATCAATAAGAATAAAACTTTCATCGTTAGTCTGGCGTAATGCACCTCTAAAATGAGCTTTTATTTCTGATATAATTTCTGCATTTGAAAATGACATTAAATTTCTTCCGTATCCTGTTGCAACAATTTTATAATCATCACTTATACCAAGTTTTTTTGTATCAATATAAGTATTTACACCATCTCTTGCAATATATTGTTTATAAAATTTAACAGTATCATATATATTATATTCTATATTACTATTGTTTTCTTTTACAAGTTTGACATACCTTGAACCTAAATCTATTCCTATATTTTTCATATATTGCCTTTTCTTTTTTTCATCTCAATCATTTCAATAAATGAATCTATCCTGATTTTTGTTCTACCATCAATATCTCCGGGGCTATCACCTTCAATAGTTAAAATTGGAATATTAAGATGTTTTTTTATTAAAATATCTTGTATCTGCCTGTAACAAAATGATTGGACATAATGTATTAGTCCATCAATTTTGCGTTTTTTTACTTGTTCTTTTATATCTTTTATTCTATCCATTATACCGTAAGGATATGTATATTCTAAATATCTATATACATAGTCTGGATTATCTGATGGAATGCTAAATTGACGCTGCACTTCATTAAAAACTATTTTACAGTTTTTGCTTTCAATAAAGTCATACATTACTGGATTAATTGTAGGCACACCGATACATCCTAAACGAACATATTTATTATTAATATTTCTTTTGTATGCTTTTTCTATTAGTTCATCAATATCTTGCGAAAACTTATCAATATCACTATTAAAATCAGTAGATGATACAAGATATAAATGATTTTCAAAACCTGTAATATAACCTTGAACAGTCATTTCATCAATATGTTTTAATTTTTTACGGACTTTATCTGTTATTTTACAATAATCATATACATCATCAAATGTTACACCAAGAGCATTTCCAAGAGTTATCATTTGATTTTTTAAAACTTTATAAGGTTCCTTTTCTTCATAGGGATATGCAAAAGGGTAGACTTTAATATTATTTGCAGTATATAGTTCAGTTAAAGCATGAGTATTGCTACAATCACCATTTGTAACAGATATTATTTCATCAACTGCTTTTTCTTTTACAGCTGCAGAATAAAGTCCTTTTATCCATGAACAGCAGTTTCTAGGTAAGCCATCATTCTGAGCTTCATCTATAAGATTAGATGGATTTTGGCTACATACAAAAATATTATTTAAATCAACAGGAATATTGCCACCTGCAAGGATAAATTCTACTGGTATTGTTGTGGTAAATCCAATTCGTTTCAAACAAAACCTCTATAAAATAAGTAGAAGCATGATAACAAGAACAGCAATGGAACCTATAACTGTATATTTTATTAAATCACCTTTTGGCATACCACCTAAAAGTTCTTCACCACGGGCAGCATATTCAACTTTTAGTTCATTATATTCTTTTTCAAGTCTATTTCTTTCATTAAGTAAATTAAAAAAGAATTTTTCAATATCTACTTCTTCTAATTTTTCAGTATTAGTATATGTTTTTAAAAGAGATGGTTTTTTAGCTTTCATCGTGCCATTTCTTTGTGTTACATCTGTAAATCCTAGTGTAAAACCAAAGTTTTCTAAAAATTTATTGCGTATTTCTCTTTCATCATCTTCAAGATTATCGCCTGTTACAAAATCAAAAGGGGTAATTGAATACTCTTGAAAGTTTTCTCTAAGCCATATAATCAGTTCGTTAAAAGCAAATGTTCCAATACCTCTGTTTCTCAGATTTTTATCAAGAAATAGACCTTGTGTAGGTCCAAATTCAATAGAGTTACTTCTATGATTTACAAGTGCATACATTTTATTTATAGACAACTGGTCAGAAGCATTTCCAGATGTGCTTTTTATTGGTCTAATAGAATTACTAGATACAGGTATTATGCGAACAAGCATCATTTCACTATCACTTTCTTTATAGTGTTTCATTGAAAATACAATATTTCCAAATAAACGAGTATTTGAGCCTGCTGTTTCTTTAACTCTTACTAGTTTTAATATTGCTGTGCCATATTCCTCAGTTCGCTGTTCAAAATCACTCATGCAATGCCTCGTTTAAAAAATGATAAAAAAATATATACATTATACTATAAATCCTTGCAAACATTTTTTTTTAATAATATACTTTTGTAGCAAATAAATTACTTATACTATGTAACATTAGGGGTTATATATGAAAAAATTAACTGCTTTTATCTTAACTTTTATCTGCATATCGGCATTTAATACATTAAACTTAAGCACAAAAAGTTTTGCTGCTATTCCTAGCAATTATGAAACATTAGTAGATAATAAAGAAATAAAGAAAATTACATATTCTTGTGTATTTGATAATAAAAAATATGCGTATCCAACATGTAAGTTTGAAGAAAGGTGTGAAAAAGGTTCTACATGTTTTAAAGTAAGTGATTTAGATTATGTATCATTTTTTGTATCATTTAATTTTCAGGCAGTAGATATACTTGCAAGCGATTATATTATGAATCTCGTCCGTTCTTATGAAAAAGATGGAGAAAATATACAACTTGGCTATCTTTCAGCACTTTTTAATCCTGTTAAACGAACTTTTTATGATGATGAAACAAATAACCTTCTTTTTCAAAAAATGATGTTTACTAATATGCAACCATCATCTTTTGTTACTAAAACAGAGAATGATATATCTATTTTTTTATCAAAAAAAGATATTTTTTTTAGAAATACTATTTATCCATCATTAAAACTTAATGGCATAGCTTATGATAAATCTAATCCTTTAATATATATTACTGAAAGTTCATTACAATATTCTGTATACCCTCATGCTTATGAAGTAGAATATGTGACAGAATGGATTGCTCAATATATTGGAGCACCAGAGCTTTATAAAAATGAAAAACAAATTAGTTCTGTTATTGCTTATTTTGAAGCATTAAAACAAGGAAAAGATAAAATAGAAGACCATTCAGGTAGCACTCTTTTAGAATCAGAAAAAGCACGCCCATTTGTATTTGAGAATAAAATATCAAAATTTATAAAACAAAATAAAGATAAAAATTTACTTTTACCATCACTACCTAAACAGGATAACCATTTTCTTAATGAGTATCTACCAAAATATATTCTTGATAAAATAGAAATTGTTTCTAAAAATGGTAGACAAGAGAGAGTATTAAAAAAATATGATAAAAATAATATAGCTGAATTATTAATTAGCAACGAAGAAATTGCAGGATTTGCATACAGAGTAGATAATTCTGCAAATCATACATTACTTATAAGATTCACTCATACAGCAGATGCTCCACGATATGAAAATCCGGGATATTTAAAATTAAAAAATTCAGGTATTAGTGGTATATATGGAAAGTTAAGAAAAACTATTATAACAGATTTAGAAATTTCATCACCTTATGAAATAACATCTTTACCTTATGACTGTATAGAAAAAGCTGATGTTGCAAAAATATTATCTAATAAAGGTATAAGTGAAAAAGAAATTTCTGCATATTTAGCATTGTTTAATGATAAAAATACTCAATGTATAGATGCTGAATTATTTATGACAAAGGTTATATTTTTAAGAGATTTTAGAGAGTAATATATTTAAATATTAATAATATGACTATATTCAAAAAAATAAAAAATAACCTGTTAAGTTTTATTAAATTTCTAACATCACCATCTAATGGTAATGTTAAATTAAAATTAAGAAGATATATTATATATTTTATTATAGTAGTAATTATTAATATTATTGCTGGTAAAAATATAACACATTTAGGATATCCCTTATTATCTAATGTTTCTATGTTTTTACTATTAAATATTAATATTATATTAGTAATTGTGCTACTATTATTAATTTTTAGAAATTTAGTAAAGATTTTATCAGAACAGCGTGGCACATTAAAGATAAAACTTTTAATTTTTTCTCTTGTAGTTACTATATTGCCTGTTACTGTAATATTTATATATTCAAGCCAGCTTTTGAATGACAGTATTAACAAATGGTTTGCAAATCAAGTTCATAGAATGGTTAATAAAGCGGGTATTCTTGTAAATAATTTTAGATATTATGAACAACAAGAGTTAAATAATTATCTTAATTATTTTCAATCTATGCTTACAGAAAAAAAAATATTTTCATCAGATAAAATAGCAAATTACTCTAATGATATATGTAGATATGTATATAATGATATATTCACAAATATTATAGTTTTTGATAAAGAAAATAATATTATTCTTCAATGTAGTAATGCTTATGATACTTATCTTTTAGAAAAGTTACTTATACACAGGCAGGAATTAGAAAAAGATAAATATGTATATGGATATCAAGATACTGCACGCGGTATACATTGGGCTGGAAGTTATACTGATAATCAATCAGAACAACAAGGTGGTGTATTAATATTAAAATATACACTACCAGCATTTTATGAAGATTTAGCTTCTATTCAAGAAGATATGAAAATATATAATCAAAATTTATATTTTGCTTATCCTATTAAAAATTCAAGTATAATGCAGCTTTTACAGATATCGCTACTACTTCTTTTTTCTTCAATATGGATAAGTATGTTTTTTGCTAGAAGTATTACTAAGCCAATTGAAGAGCTTGCAAAAGCAAGCCAAAAAATCTCAAATGGTGATTTTGATGTTACAGTTAAAGAGTATAATGGTGGTGAAATAGGCGAGTTGGTTACAGCATTTAATAGTATGACTATACAGATTAAAACATACACCACAGAGCTTTCTTCTAAAAATATTGTGTTATCAGAAATGTTTGAACAAATATCAAGAGATAATATGTATATTGATGCAATATTTAAAAATGTTGATTCATCTATTATGCTTGTTTCAAATGATTTACATTTGTTAAAATCTAATATTAAAGCAGATATTTTTATTAGTAATAATCGTTCTGCTTTTGATAATATTATATTAAGTAAAGTAAAAGAGTTTATGATAAGTGAAAATGATGAAATAATAGAAAATTTTGATTTATTAGATAAAAATGGTAATAGAATTTTCTTTATGAGTCTTTCAAAAATTATATTAGGTATAGAAAATCAGGTATTAATATTATTAAATGATATAACAGATGTTGTAGATGCACAAAAAGTTGCTTTATGGAAAGATATTGCTACTAAAATAGCTCATGAAGTAAAAAATCCACTTACTCCAATAAAACTTATGGCAGAAAGAGTTAAACGGAGAGCATTAAAGATTAATGATAGTGAAAGTAGAAATATAATCAATGAATGTATGGATATAATTATTACTGAATCTGAAAATTTAAAAGAATTAATAGAAGAATTTAATATGTTTGCAAGACTTCCAAAAGCAGATAAGCATATTATTAATCTTTTATCATTACTAGATGACACAATATCTTTATATAAAGAAACATATAGAAATATTTATTTTAATATAGATTGTTGTAACACAATAGAGCTAAATGGAGATAGATTACAGCTTAGAAGAGTATTTCAAAATATAATACTAAATGCTATTAATATTATTGGAACAAAAAATGGAATAATTAGTATTGAAGTATCAGAAATAAATGATAATATAGAGATATATATTAAAGATAATGGAACAGGTATAAATGAAAATGATATACCGCATTTATTTAAACCATATTTTAGCAAGCGTCAAGGTGGAACAGGTCTTGGACTTGCAATAGTTAAAAAAATAGTAGAAGAACATTCTGGCACTATTACAGCAGGAAATAATGCTGATAATGGTGCATTTTTTAAAATAATACTTCCAAGAGGATTATAATGAAAGTGCTTATTATTGATGATGAAAAAAATATTTGTTCTGCAATTAAAGGTATTTTAGAAGATGAAGGATATGCTTGTGATTACAGTTTAAATTATGCAGATGGTTATAATAAGTTACAGGAAAATAAGTTTGATGTGTTATTTTTAGATATATGGCTTCCTGATATTGATGGTATTGAAGGATTAAAAGAAGTTAAATGCCATTTTCCAGAAATAGAAGTCATAATGATAAGTGGTCATGGTAATATTGAAACAGCAGTGGATGCTATACGCTATGGTGCTTATGACTTTTTAGAGAAACCACTTTCACTTGAAAGAATTATAATGATTATTAAACATCTTGGTGATAAAGTCAAATTAATGCAAGATTTAAGAAGCAGTAAATATAAAAATATAAAAAAATATGATTTAATAGGTATAAGTGAACAAATAACAAGACTTAAAGAGCGGATAGAAAGAATTGCCTTAATGAATTCATGGGTTTTAATTACTGGTGAAAATGGCACTGGCAAAGAACATGTTGCAAGACTTATACATATACTTGGTAAACGCTCAGATAAACCATTTGTTGAAATAAACTGTTCTGCTGTTCCTACTGAATTAATTGAAAGTGAGTTATTTGGTGCAGAAAAAGGTGCATATACTGGTTCTGTTAAGAAAAAAATTGGAAAATTTGAAGTAGCCGATACTGGTGTTTTATTTTTAGATGAAATAGGTGATATGGGTATTATGATGCAGGCAAAATTATTGCGTGTTTTAGAAACAGGTGAGTTTTCAAGGCTTGGTGGTAATGATATTATTAAATCAGATTTTCGTCTAATATCTGCTACAAATAAAGATTTGCATGTAGAAATAGATGCTAACCGTTTTAGATCAGATTTATTTTATAGAATTAATGTTATACCAATAGAAGTTCCACCTCTTAGAAAAAGAAAAGAGGATATACCACTACTTGTTCAGCATTTTATACATGAAGCAGCAAGTGCAAATGGATTACAAGATAAATCAGTTACAGAAGAATTAATGAATATTTTTATTAATTATGAATGGCCCGGAAATGTTAGGCAGTTAAAGAATATTGTAGAAAGAATGGTTGTTTTATCAGAAGATAATGTTTTAGATGTTAAAGATGCTCCAAATATACTTTTATCTAGTGTTAATGATATTGAAGAGTATTTGTTAGATACAAATTATTGTTCATCATTAAAAGAAGCAAAAGATGATTTTGAAAAAACTTATATTTTAAAAGCATTACAATCTAATAATTGGAATATAACACAGACATCTAGAATGTTAGATATGGAAAGAACATATTTATATAAAAAAATTAAAACTTATGATTTAGAAAAATATAAAAAATAGTTGCAATTAATCTAAATAAATAGTATAAATGTTCTATTGAACAAATGTGCGAGGTAAGTTATGACTAATAAGCAAGAGCGTTTATTAAATTTTATTTTAGATTTTCATAAAAAACATGGTTATTCACCATCTATTAGAGAAATGGCACAAGGAATGGGGGTAAGCTCACCATCTACTATTAAAGCAATGCTTGATAGACTAGAAACAAAAGGAATGCTTAAAAAATCTTCCGGAAGAGCCCGTTCTCTTACACCTGTTTTAAAGGAAGATGAAGATAAAGGTATTCCAGTGATTGGTAGAATAGTAGCAGGAATGCCTGTTATGGCAGAAGAAAATATTGAAGGTTATATTCCTGTTAAAGAATTTCTTAGAAATTCAAGTGGTGGCTTTTTCTTAATAGTTGATGGATATAGTATGCAGGATAAAGGAATACTTCCCGGAGATTATGTATTTATCCAACCATGTAAAGAAATATCTAATGGGCAAATTGGAGCATTTCGTATTAATGGAGAAGTTACTCTTAAAACATTTAAAAGGACAGATGAGGGTATATATTTACTTCCGGCTAATAATACTTTTCAACCTATTCCAGTTACAGAAGATGATACTTTTGAAGTTATAGGTAGATATGTTATGCTTTTAAGATTTAGAGAGCAGGGCTATAATTTATTATAGGTAATCATCTAAATGACACATCGTATAATGTGTATAGATATGGACGCATTTTATGTATCTTGTGAACAAGCATTTAAACCATATTTAAAAAAACGACCATTGGCAGTTGGCAGTGTTCATGAAAGAGGTGTTGTGTGTACTTGTTCCTATGAAGCCCGTAAATACGGTATATCTTCTGGTATGAGTAGTGTTGCTGCAAAAAATATATATCCTGATATTATTTTTTTACCTGTTGATTTTAATAAGTATGGTATAATATCTTCTAATATATTTAAGTTAATATCAAATATTATTCCTTCCATAACTATTTCATCAATTGATGAAGCTTATGCAGATATTACAAATATTGATATGGAACCTTTACTATTGATTAAGAAAATTAAATATTTAATTAAAAAATATTTTGATATTACATGCACAATAGGTGTTGGTCCTAATAAATTAATTGCAAAAATGGCAACAACTGTAAATAAACCTAACGGTTATTATATAGTAGATGAAAGTAGTATCATATCTTTTATAGATTCTTTTCCTTTATCAAAAGTATGGGGAATAGGAACAAGGACAAAAAATAGACTTGCAGAATATGGTATTTTTACTGTGCAGGAATTAAGATTAACTGGTAAAGATAAGTTAGAAGAATATATTGGCAGTCATGGGCAAAAAATTTATAACGCAGTATTAGGATTATATGAAGAAGATACTAATACAAAACTTGAAAATAAATCAGTTAGTAAAGCAACTACTTTTCCTTATGATATATCTTCAAAACAGGAAATATATAATTATATTAAGTTATTATCATTTAAAGTATATAAACAACTTGTTGATAAAAATTATGTTGCAAAAATTATTACTATTAATTGGAAAACTTTTAGATTTGAATCAAAATCATTTCGTAAAACTTTAAAAACACCTGTTTTTTCAAGTGATGATATTTTCAAATATGCCAAAGAACTCTTTGATGAACATAGTATTGCTACTGTTCCATTACGACTTATAGGTGTAGGTGTAATGGGGCTTTTAGAGGTAGATGAAAATTATTATAATGCTTTGCATTAAATTATTATCTATACAATTTTTATAATCAATAAGATTTAATATTATAATATATATTCTATTAGCTTAATTTTTGGGGTATTGTGCTATATAATATATAAATTTATATGCTTTAATTAAAATTAGTAGTTATCATTATTTGCTCACCCACATTTTTTTAAACTCAAAATTAAAGTAATAAAAATATTAAAAATATAATGAAAAATATATATTTCACACAAAAATATATTGTAAAACATTACATAAAACACTTTTTAAATTTTTGATTTATTTTTCTATTTGTTAGTTAATTCTCTTTTTTCTTATTATATATAAATCAGTTATATATATACATAATAAAGGGGAGAGGGAGCTAATAATTTAAAATTTTGAGAAGATTATGATTTATTTCTATTACATTTTTTTACCTAATTTTTCGCATACCAGCCAATAAATCAAATTTTCGTTACACTCATAAAAATCGTTTGTTCTAGTCAGACAAAAATCTACAAACCATTTAAAAAATCATTCCATATATAATTTAGTCGCAAAGATAATAAAATAACCTAATTAAATTTTTATTCAAAAATACATCCGTGCATTTTGGAAATTACCACTTGCTACAATAGGATAAAAACTATTAATATTTGTAACTATTAATTTATCTTTATTTTAAAAGTGAAAAAATGGAGATAAAGAAATTATCATTATTTTTACTATAATTTATTATATATAATTATTAACTATATTACTATAAGATTATAATAGTAATAGAATAATGTTGTTGAAAAAAATATGATATAATTTTAAAAGTATATCTTAAATATTTATTTATCATTATGTATTTTTGCAAGCAAATAATATATAGATTATTGTAGTAGCAAAAGAATTTCTCTTAATTCGTTTTTTATATCTTCTTTACTATATGATGTTAAGTTAGTATTTTCTATATTATTATCTGTATCTTTATATTTAGTATCAATACTATCTTTATTTGCAATAATATCTTTTAAACGCTGTTTAGCACCTTCAATAGTATAGCGTTCATTATGCAACATAATTTTTAATTGTTCCAATAAATATATATGCTTGCTTGTATAAAACCTTTGTCCACCAGTAGATTTTACAGGTTTTAACTGTTTAAATTGATTTTCCCAATATCTTAGTGTAGATGCAGGCAAATCCAACATTTTGGAAACTTCTCCAATTTTATAGAATTTATCAACCATTTACATCATCTTTAAATATTTGGCTAGGTCTAAATACTACAACTGTTCTTGGTTCAATAACAGTTTCCTCACCAGTTTTAGGGTTCCTGCCAATTCTTCTTCCTCTTGTTTTTACTTCAAAGTTACCAAAACCTGATATTTTTACATTTTCAGATTTTAAAATATCTGTTTTTATAATATCAAAAACTTCATCAACTACTTTGGCGATATCTTTTTTAGTTAAGCCAAGTTTAATATGAATATTTTCAACCATATCTGCTTTTGTCATTTTATCCCTCCCCAAAGAACTAAATAATATGATTTATAAAACATATATTTCTATAATTTCAATATATAATATCAAAAAATATGCTATTCTGCACGAATTATTTTTATTATTTTATCTGTAATATTGCTACTTTGAGCAATATGTTTTGCATTTTCAAGTTCAGAACAGCATAATTTTACAGTATAAGATTTTTCTGTAATACCTGTTTGTTTAATGAGTGCATCAATATTTCTACTTTTTGCATATTCCACAGCATCATTTTGGGTTAAAAAATCTTCAATATGGTTTACTTTATCTGTCCCAAATAGTTCATTGCCAGTATTAGATTTTTCATATACTTTCCATATAGAATAAGTATTTGAATAAGTATCTACTATATCAAGTTTAGTATTATATTTTTCACTAATATCCTTTACTTTATTATACTGTTTTTCGTCAATATTTTCAAATAATATTAAATATTTTTTTATAGGTATTTGTGTAATAGCTTTATTAGTTGTATTTTTTTGCTCTTTTTTAATAATATTATTCTTTTTATCTATTGGTTTTGCATTTTCCCTATTATTATCGGTATTGTTACTTACTTCTTTATCGTTAATTTCTTCAACAGATTTTTGATTAATATTTGTATTTGAAGTAAGTGTGATTTTATCAACTTCCATACTATTATTTTTAGTTACAGGTTCTGATATTGTTTCAACAGGAATATCTGTCAACTCAAATATTTGTATTTGAACATACCCTTGCTTTTCTTCTTCTGTTCTTGTATCTGGAGGTGGTGGAGTTTCTACTATTTCAATCACTTTTGTAGCAAATAATCCTAAATAATTAGCTATTAGTAAGCAAGTTGCAAGAGTAATGGCAATTGCTAATGCAACTTTTTTATCCCATTTACGCCTTGATACTCGTTTAGGTTTGTTTTTTAGAGATTCTAAATATTCTCTATTAACATCTGCAAGAGATTTATCATAATAACTATAAAGGTTTAGGTTATGCATAATATTTCATCATTAAATAATAATATATGTGTATCAGCTAATCCTTTTTTTCATTAATTAGTTTCGTTGCCAAATGAGTAGGTAATTCTTCATAATGACTAAATTCCATAGTGAACATTCCATGCCCACCAGTCATACTTCTTAAATCTGGTGCATATTTTAATATCTCTGCCATAGGAACAGAAGCACTAATATGTTGTCCAGCTGTTTGTGGTTCCACATTAGTCACTCTGCCTCGTCTTGAATTTAAATCACCAACTATTGCACCAACATATTGTTCTGGTGTATATATATCTATTAGCATAATTGGTTCTAAAATTACAGGTTTTGCCTCAGCTGCTATTTTTTTGAATGCCATAGATGCGGCTATTTTAAATGCCATTTCAGAGCTATCTACTGAATGGTATGAACCATCATAAAGTGTAGCTTTAAAATTTACCATTGGATAACCAGCTAAAATACCATCATGAGCTGCTTCTATAATTCCTTTTTCAACAGCAGGAATAAAATTGCGTGGAACAACACCACCAACAATTCTATCTTCAAATTCAAAACCAGCACCTTTTTCAAGAGGACAAAGTTCAAGCCATACATCACCATATTGACCTTTACCACCAGATTG
>JAAGKN010000432.1_pt1 | contig 115704 bp, 91 predicted proteins | sample 6206371 | NCBI WGS metagenome assembly JAAGKN01 (sample SAMN11533720, study PRJNA540317) | gut metagenome | isolation source: fecal pellets from male and female animal of same cohort | host: Peromyscus leucopus | place: USA:CA | collected 2017
CATACGATTTCCTTTCAAATGTAAAGTTTAACACTTGAAATAAACCTGATTATAGCGTATAATAAACCATGCATTAGGTATACTCCTGGTGCTTTCATTACTACGGCCTTGTACCTTGTTTTTGCGGATGGGGTACAAGGTTTATTTTATTTTTCTCAGACAGTACAATTAAAATGTGCCACCTCCCCTTGTCTCTAAAATAAAAAATGCGCAGCCGAAGCTGCGCCAAAAACGCATGCCTCGCTGCGACACGAATTTAAACAATAAAAAATGAACATGTTTAATAAAGCACGCATTTTTATCAAGAGATAAAAAATACATGTTCAATTTTTTATTATTCAATTCATGTCGCAGGATTATTATACCATTATCCCAATAATTAGTCAACAAAAAAACAGACGGTCATCGACCGTCTGTCATTTTTATTTATGAAAGATTATTTCTCAAGGTCAGCCTTAACCTCTGCAAGCTCTTTAGCAAGCTCTTCAGGAAGAGTATCGCCGAACTTAGCATAAAGCTCATCAACGCCCTTAAGCTCTTCCTCCCAAGCATTCTTGTCAACATCAAGAATCTTGTCAAGGTCAGCCTCAGTCATATCAAGACCTTCAAGGTTGATATCCTTAGCATATGGAAGATAACCGATAGCTGTCTCCTGAGCGTCAACCTTACCGTCGCAGCGGTCGATAATCCAATCGAGAACACGAAGGTTATCACCGAAGCCAGGCCATAAGAAGTTGCCCTCATCGTCTTTTCTGAACCAGTTAACGTTGAAAATCTTAGGAGCCTTTTCAGGGTCAAGAGTCTCACCGATTTCAATCCAGTGCTTCCAGTAGTCACCCATATTGTAACCGCAGAATGGGAGCATAGCCATTGGGTCACGACGAACAACACCAACTGCACCTGTTGCAGCAGCAGTTGTCTCAGAGCCCATAATTGAGCCTACGAATACACCGTGATTCCAATCCTTTGACTGGTATACAAGCGGAGTAAGCTTTGCACGGCGGCCACCGAATACGATAGCAGAAATCGGAACACCCTGTGGGTTCTCGAACTCTGATGAAATACAAGGACAGTTAACAGCAGGAGCTGTGAAACGTGAGTTTGGATGAGCACCCTTCTCGTCGCTCTCAGCACCGTTCCAAGTATTGCCCTTCCAGTCAATTGCATTTGTTGGCGGATTCTTGTCAAGACCCTCCCACCAAACTGTGTTGTTGTCAAGATTGTGACAAACGTTGGTGAAGATTGTGCCTTTCATTGTTGACTTAAGTGCATTTGGATTTGACTTATCATTTGTACCGGGTGCTACACCGAAGAAACCATTCTCAGGGTTGATCGCATAAAGACGTCCGTCAGGACCTTTTCTGATCCAGGAAATATCGTCGCCTACGCACCATACCTTGTAGCCCTTCTTCTTATATCCCTCCGGAGGAATAAGCATAGCAAGGTTTGTCTTACCGCAGGCAGACGGGAAAGCAGCAGTGATATACTTAACTTCTCCGTTTGGCTTCTTAACGCCGAGGATAAGCATATGCTCAGCCATCCAGCCTTCGTTCTTACCCTGGAAAGAAGCGATACGAAGAGCGAAGCACTTCTTGCCGAGAAGAACGTTTCCGCCGTAAGCAGAGTTAACAGAAATGATTGTATTGTCCTCAGGGAACTGGCAGATCCATCTGTTTTCAGGGTCAACATTGCACTTGCAGTGCATACCGCGAACCCAGTCATCTGAATCACCGAGACAGTCAAGTACAGCCTTGCCTACTCTTGTCATAATATTCATATTAAGAACAACGTAGATTGAGTCTGTAATCTCAATACCAATCTTTGAGAATGGTGAGCCAACAGGGCCCATTGAATAAGGAATGATATACATTGTTCTGCCCTCATATGAACCGGCAGCAATGTCATAAAGCATTTTATAGCACTTTTCAGGATCCATCCAGTGGTTGGTAGGACCTGCGTCCTTTTCATTCTTTGTGCAGATGAGAGTTCTGTCCTCAACACGAGCAACGTCATTTTCAGCTGTTCTGTGAAGATAGCAGTCAGGAAGAAGCTCATCGTTAAGCTTAATCATCTCGCCTGTTTCAACAGCCTCTGCCTTAAGAGCATCAATCTGCTCAGCAGAACCGTCAATCCAAACAATGTTTGATGGCTTAAGAAGCTCAACTTTCTCATCCAGCCAAGCAAGTAAGGACTTGTTTGATGTAAGATTTGTTTCCATTACGGTATTCTCCTTTTTATAATAGTCTGTAATAATAAATGATAAAACTATCTCACGATAATTCCATTAGGTACAATTATACCAAATAATAGGAAAAATTCAATAGCACAAGCTAAAATTCATTAAATTGTAACAATAAGACAAAGCACGGCTAAATAGTTTTGTAATTTTTATCAATAGGCATTGTAGCATAGGCATTCAGAGATTCATCCGCCCTTTCACCCTGTACAAATTCATAGTAACCCTGCGATGCAATCATAGCCGCATTGTCACCGCAGTACCTGAGCTCAGGGAGATATAAACTCCATTTATGCTTTTTGCAAAGTGCCTGTGCCTCTGCCCTCAATTTAGAATTGGCAGAAACGCCGCCGGCTATAACAATCTTGTTAAAACTTTTTTCAACCGCAACCTTTTCAAGATTTGTTATAAGGCAGTCAACAACACTTTTCTGAAAGGATGCAGCAAGGTCAGCAATATCAATATCCTCTCCCTTTTGCTGGGCATGATGCACTGTATTGATAACAGCAGTCTTAAGTCCGCTGAAAGAGAAATCATAAGGACTGTCGCTGACTTTTGGCTTAGGAAATTTATAAGCATTCTCATTTCCTTGAGGACTCAGCTTGTCAATACTGACACCGCCCGGATACTCAAGTCCCATTGTTCTTCCTGCTTTGTCCAGTGCCTCGCCTGCTGCATCATCACGTGTTTTGCCGATGATTTCAAAATCAGTATATGAATTCACCGCAACAATGTGTGAATGTCCTCCGCTGACAATCAGGCACAAAAACGGCGGTTCTATATCACTTGAAATATAGTTTGACGCAATATGCCCTCTGATATGATGAACAGGCACAAGCGGTGTATCTGTTGCAAGAGCAAGACCTTTTGCAAAATTGACACCCACAAGCAGTGCCCCGATAAGTCCTGGAGCATATGTAACGGCAATGGCATCAATATCAGCCATTGTGCAGTCTGCCTGCTCCAGTGCCTCCTTAACCACGCCGCTGATTGATTCCGCGTGACGGCGTGACGCAATCTCAGGCACAACACCGCCATACAACTTATGCTCCTCAAGTGAGGTCGCGATTATATTTGATAAAACCTTTCTTCCGTCCTCAACAACTGCTGCCGCAGTCTCATCACAGGAAGACTCAATCCCTAAAATTTTCATTGTTTCATTTCCTTTGCTGATGTTATTCAGAGCTTACATTTACAATTTTCATACCTAATAAGCCCGTTTTATATTCAATTTTTACATTATCATTTTTCTCAAATGAGCCAAATTCTATCGTAAAGATTTCACCATTGCTTTTCATAATTTTATACAAATCTGTATCGTCACTGTTGCTTGCATAATATGCTTCAATAACCATTCCCTGATCAGTTTTGATATCTGTATAGCGGATTGAATTCGTAAAAAAAATCAACATTAAACAGGCAGCAGCTACTGATGCAACTCTGAATATTTTTTCAAGTTCTGTTTTCGGCATATTGTAAAAAAAGCAAATTGCTGTCACAATTATTGTAGGCACTGCAAAAAGTGCATAGGAATAAAAAGCATTTTCGAATTTTGATAAAAATATTTCCCATATGAGTGGAAATATAAATATTAAATTTATAATTACTCCGTCTCCTATTTTATCAATATCATCCTTTTCACACTTATGATTAGGAAAAATCACCAATAAATGCTTCACCCCAAGATAAGCAGAGACAATAAATCCTGCCAATCCAATAGCGGAAAAGACATAATAAAAAACCGGTTTATCTGTAACAGAATGAAATAAATCTGTTATTATCGAAAACGGAATCATAAGCTTTGTTATATAAGACAAATCAGCAAGCATGCTTTTTTTCTTCTGTGAATAGGCATTTTTTGAATTATCATTTTTCTGTTTTTTGATTATTTTTTCTTTATTATAGCTATTTCTGTTAAAACTTGGGGTTACATTCAAGAACGCAAGAATCACTGCTCCCAATATCAGTAATACTTTTTGGATTTCTCTGACACCATTGCATTTCATAATAAGAAATACGGCTAAAAATAAATATGTTATCAGTGAAACTGCAAAATAAATATTTCTCTTTTTCATATCAAAATTCCTTTTTCATCATCACAGCGTTTTCGGTTGGATTGGTGTAATAATTCTTGCGCACACCGATTTTTTCAAATCCGAAGGATTCATACAGTCTTATAGCAGGGACATTATTTTCCCTCACATCCAGAAAAACAGCATCAAGCTTATTCAGTGAAAAGCATGCAGTCAGAAGAGCTCTGCCGATACCAAAGCGTCTGAAATCAGGAAGAACAGCAACGCGCATTATGTCACCTTCACCACAGCAAACCTGCATACTCATATAGCCTGCTGGTCTATGGTCAACATAGGCTATGTTAAAGTAAGAACTTTCGCTGCTGATTGATTCTGCAATACTTTCCTTTGTCCACGCAGTTGAAAAGCAGATTTTCTCAATCATTGCAATGTCCGATATATTCTCTTGTGTCGCTTTAATAATTTTAATATTCATATGTTCATTTCCGTTTTTTACTCCAAAACCAGTATTACTAATGCCCCAATACCTTTAAATTAATGAGCCTCATACCAGGTGTTACCTATTTTTCCGTCAGCTCTCAAACACACTTTCATTTTGCAGGCATTTTCCATTTCTTCTGTTACAATTGCGAGAGCTCTGTCTGCCTCATCATCAGGTGCTTCAACGATAAGTTCATCGTGTACCTGGAGGATAAGATGCGATTTCATATTTTCATCTTTAAGACGCTTGTCAACCTTAACCATTGCAATTTTGATGATATCTGCCGCAGTGCCCTGAATCGGCATATTTCTTGCAACGCGTTCGCCGAAGGCACGCATCATATGATTGGATGCTGCAAGCTCAGGCAGATAGCGTTTTCTTTTGAACAGGGTTTCACTGTAGCCCTTATCCTTTGCCAGGTCAATCATACGGTGCATATATTCATCAACACCGCTGTATGTGGCAAGATAGTTATCTATATACTGCTTTGCTTCTTTATTCGTAACACCAATATCTTTTGCCAATGAAAAAGCACCAATACCGTAAACGATACCGAAATTAACCGCCTTTGCCCTGCTTCGCATCTGTGGAGTAACCATTTCAAGAGGCATATTGAACACCTGTGACGCAGTAATCGTATGAATGTCCTCACCGTTATTGAATGCGTTTATCATTGTTTCATCATTTGCCAAATCAGAAAGCACCCTGAGCTCAATCTGACTGTAGTCAACGTCAACAAGCTTTTTGCCCTCGCCTGCAACAAAGAATTTACGCATTTCCCTTCCAAGCTCGGTACGGATAGGTATATTCTGTAAATTAGGATCAAGTGACGAAATTCTTCCTGTTCTTGTTTCAACCTGATTAAAGCGTGTATGAATACGTCCGTCTTCTTCAATAACCTTTAAAAGTCCGTCGCAATAGGTTGACTTAAGCTTTGAAAGTGAACGGTACTCCAGTATCTGAGAAATGGCAGGATGCTCGTTTACAAGTCCCTCCAGCACCTCAGCATTTGTTGAATAGCCTGTCTTTGTCTTTTTCTTGCACAGCAGTCCCAAGTCCTCGAAAAGAGCTGCACCAAGCTGTTTCGGTGAGTTGATATTGAACTCATATCCCACGCTTTCATAAATGGACTCGGTAAGCTCTCTTATCCTCTCACCAAGCATTTTACCGAAGTTCTCTATTCCCTCTTTGTCAACCTCAAAGCCTGCATATTCCATTTTTGCCAGAACGGCAGAAAGAGGCAGTTCAATATCTGTTAAAAGAGCAGTTTCGTCTGCTTCTGTAATCAATGCATCCAGCTTTTCAAAAAGAGGTTTAACCACAGCGGCTATGGATACGGTCATATCCTTTTCACCGAGAGTGTTAAGAAATTCAGGAATCTTCACACCGTATTCCATACAGAGATGTTCCATATCATAGTTATTGTCACTTGGTCTGAGAAGATATGCAGAAAGCATAAGGTCACCGCATACACTCTTCAGCTCAACACCGTATCTGCAGGCAAGACGATGAAGTTCCTTTGTATTATAGGAATATTTTTTTGTGCTTTCATCCGCAAAGAAATTGCGTACAAAATAGGAATACTCAGGTGTTTCAGACGGCATAACAATCATTTCGTCACCGAATGCGAAATACAAATCCGTTATACTGCCGTCAACAATAGCCGGATAAAAATATGCGTCCGTACCTCTTACGCGGTCAAGAAGATAATCCGCATCCACGCAGGTAAGGCGTGTGATTTCCCTCTTTTCCTCCTTAATCTCTTCAACAGACGCAGCGTTATTAGGATCAAGGTTAAACTTCGGAATCAGTGAAAACAGCTCAAGCTTAATAAACTGTGCCGCTGCCTTTTGCCTGTCACCGGCTGTAATTCGGTAACTTTCAATGTCAGGATTAACAGGTGCATCCGTCCTTATCGTTCCCAAATCAAGGGAAAGATAAGCCTTTTCCTTATCATTTGCAAGCTTTGCTCTTACGCCTGCTTTTATATCAAGGCTATCAAGATTTTCATAAATGTAGTCAATGGTATGGAAACGCTGAATCAAATCAAGTGCCGTCTTCGCTCCCACTCCTGCAACACCCGGAATGTTATCAGAGCTGTCGCCCTGAAGAGCCTTCACCTGAATCAGCTCAGCCGGTGTGACACCATATTCCTCAGCGATTGCATTTTCCTCATACACATCTGTCACAGCCTGTCCCATTTTGGTACGAGCAAGAAGCACCTTAACACCACCGTGTGCAAGCTGAAGGGAATCCCTATCACCTGTAGCAATAAAGCATTCATCACCGTTTTTACGGCAGATCTCAGCAAGCGTACCGAGAATATCATCAGCCTCCCAGCCCTCCTGCTCTAAGGTTGATATTCCAAGATTCCTGAGCAGTTCCTTTAAAACAGGCATCTGCTGTCTGAGTTCGTCGGGCATAGCATGTCTGCCCGCCTTATAGGCATCATACATCTTATGGCGGAATGTCGGAGCGTGAACATCAAATGCAACTGCAATTGCATCAGGATTGCAGATATCCTTTAATTTCAGCATAATATTCAAAAAGCCGTAAATCGCATTTGTATAATAACCGCTTTTTGTAGTCAGCAGCTTAATACCATAAAACGCACGGTTCACAATACTGTTTCCGTCAATAACAAGTAGCTTCATAACATAACCTCATTTTTATTTTTTGAAAGTATTACAACTTTTCGTAAATATTTCAGCATTTGGTAATAGTATATCATAATTTGTTATAATATAAAAGACAAAAATCCCATATCACATTTTTTGTGATATGGGATTTTTATGAATCATTTATTCGTCGGTATCAGCCTCAGTTGACGGCTGGGTAGTGGTCACAACCTCACCGTAAACCTGAAGAATAATTTCCTCGCCGACTGCAACATCCTCACCTGCTGCCGGAGCCATACCATAGCTCGCCTTAACTGAATTCTCTGCGTGTCCGCCGTCATTGTAAATCTCAACGGTTGAAACAGTAAAGCCAAGCTTTTCAAGCTCCTTAGATGCTTCCTCAAGGCTCATACCGCCAACGTCAGGAAGCTTTTCGGTCTTAACGCCCTTACTTACTGTAAGCACAATTTCAGTTCCCTCATTCACCTGTTCGCCTGCATTTACGCTCTGCTTGAATATAACGCCCTCAGCAACATCCTTTGAATAGTCGGCAGTAAAGGATATCTTGAACTGCTTATTCCAAGCACCGTTATTCTGAACATCACTCTGCATATAACCCGGTGAAACAAAATCAGGCACCTCGTGTGTTGCCAATGTAGCAGGAGCGGTAGTATCCTCCTGAGGTTTGTTAAATCCTCCGTTATTTACAAAATATGCGCCTGCAATTGCAGCGGCAATAATCAGTATTACAAGAATTGTAATGATAACCTTAGGTGTTCTTGACTTAGGAGCAGGGGTATCATATTCAGGATAACCTCTGTAATGCTCCTCCTCTTCAACAGGAGTGCTTTCAATCATCTCTGGCTGTCCTGCTGCTGCAACAACACCTGGTGTAACACTGAGCTGCTCTCTGAACACCTCAATGGACTGGGTTCTCCTTTCAGGATAAATCTGAAGTCCTCCGCCAAGTGTTTTAATGATGTGTGTAGGAATCTTCTCAGCAATGGTATTCGGAATCATAAGCTTATCATTTGTCTCCCTCGACTTGGCATCAGGAGGATTCTGGCCCACAAGTGCACGGAAGATACAAGCAGAGAAAGCATATATATCCGTAGCAGGACACATCTTATGATTGTTATCATACTGTTCAAGAGCAGTATATCCCTCATTCGGAGTAAACTGCAATTCCGATGACATTGTATTCGCCTCAGAAATACAGAAGCTCTTAAGTCTTACCTTTCCATCACGGCAAAGTACAAGATTGTCAGGACAGATTGCACCGTGAATAATGCCGTTTGAATGCAGTGCTTCAAGCGTGGTAAGCACAGGCATAAACATCAGCCTTGCCTGGTCCCATAGAATGTTTCCGTCGGGACTTCTGAGCAGAAACTCACGCAGTGTAATTGACTCAAAATGTTCACTCACTGCATAGGCTGTGCCATTCAGCTCAAACACATCAAAGGTCGGAATAACGGCTGAAAGGTTACGCAGCTTTATAATCGTTGACCAGAGGTTCATAAAAGCATTTTTATACTTTTCGTAATTCACTCTGTATCGTTCTCTTACATGAACATCACGGTTTCCCTCAAGGCGGTTTGCAATGCCCTTAGGCAGAAATTCTCTGATATTCACCACCGTATCAAGCTGGGTATCATACGCCATATAAACAACTGCATCGCTTTCGTGTGTAACAACTGAGCCGATAATATAACGGTCAGCCAGAATTGTTTTAGGCTGAAGATACATCATATCAGTCGGTGAATCATTATCATAATTACAATTTTCGCATACACTGCCGTTGGTGAGCTCACCAAAGCAATTCATACAAAGATTATCAATATCCTTCAATTATATCACTCCATAAACAGAACATATAAAATTATAATACCAACCAAGCTAAATTTTGTCAAGGAAATTAACATTGAATATATCGTTAATTTATTGTATAATAACTATTAACAAAACACAAATAAAGTTGAGGAAAAGAATATGGCATCATTTGCAATGATAAAAGAGCTTGCCGAAAAAAAGGATAAAAACGGCAACGGATATCTTGATATGACAGTAATCGGCAGTGATAAAAAGGAATATCCTGCTAAAATATGGCGTTTTGAAAACAACGGCCAGTTTGAAGCCGGAGAGGTTGTTGAAATAGAATACTCGGTTGACAGCTATAAGGGCAAAACGCAGCTTACAATCACAATGATAAAGAAAGCGCCTGACGAAATGATAAAGGATTTTGTTCCGTCGTCAGAGTATAACGGAAAAACCGTTTTCAGTATGCTTTTAAATAAAGTAAACAGCTTTGCTGATAACGATTTAAAAGAAATTGTTTCATCCATTATGCTTAAAAACAGAGAAAAATTGGAGGAGTACCCTGCTGCGTACAGGCTTCACCACGCTATTGTGGGCGGACTTATGCTCCACACTGCATCCATTGTCGAAATGGCTGAAAAGACCTGTCAGGTTTATCCAAATATCAACAGGGAGCTTCTGCTTTCAGGTGCAATCCTCCACGATGTGGCAAAGACATTTGAAATGGAGACAGGAAAAACAGGTCTCTGCAGCGGATACTCTGTCGGCGGTGAGCTTATCGGTCATCTTGTAAAGGGGGCAATGTATATTGAAGATACAGCTAAAGAGCTTGGCATTGAAAGTGAAAAGGTCACTCTCCTTGAGCATATGGTGCTGTCACATCACGGTGTACCTGAGTACGGCTCACCTGTCAGACCGATGTTCTTAGAGGCTGAAATTCTTTCCACACTCGACTCCCTTGATGCAACTATTTTTGAAATCAATAATGCAACAAATAAAATCGAAGCAGGGAAATTCACGGACAGGCAGTGGGCACTTGATAACCGCAAGCTGTTTAATCACGGCCTTTCATCAACAGAACACAAAGTTAATTTAGGAGAATAAAAAGTTGGATAGTATAGTTAACGAAAGCTGGACTGAAATTATAATAACAGTTGACACAAAGGATATTGAAACAGCAAGCAATATTGCAAATATGGTAGTGCCCTACGGCATTTATATTGAGGATTATTCAGACCTGGAAAACGAGATTATGGAAATTGCTCACATTGATCTGATTGAGGAGGAGCTGCTCAAGGCAGACCGCACAAAAGCGTTTATACACGTTTATGTGAATCCGCACGAAAACCCTATGGAAGCAGTGTCCTTCATTGAGGAAAGACTCGGCAGTGAGGATATTGCGTATACCTTTGAGGTAGATGATTGTGCCACTGAGGACTGGGTAAATAATTGGAAGCAGTATTTCCATCCTATGCCGATTGGCGAAAAGCTGCTGATCCGTCCGACTTGGGAGGATGAGTACGACGCAAACGGCAGAACGGTTTTACATATTGAGCCCGGTCTTGCTTTCGGTACAGGCAGTCACCCTACGACTAAGCTTTGCCTTGAAACGCTTGAAAAATACATTGATGAAAATTCAACCGTACTTGATATCGGCTGCGGCAGCGGTATTCTTTCAATCGCCTGCCTGCTGCTCGGTGCGAAATCAGCCTTTGGCGTTGATATTGACTCACTTGCCGTTAAAACCGCAGTGGCTAATGCCAAAGAGAATGGATTTGACGAAAGCAGATTCAATGTCGTTCAGGGTAATCTTTCCGACAAGGTTACAGGAAAGTACAATGTTATTGTAGCAAATATTGTTGCAGATATTATTATGGAATTCAACAAAGAGGTCGGCCGCTTCCTTGATGATAACGGCGTTTATATTACAGGCGGTATCATTGAAAGCCGTGAGGATGAGGTGCTCTGCTCCTTTGCTCAAAATAACTTTGAAGTAATAGAACGCTTTGAGGAAAAGGGCTGGCTTGTATTTGTACTGAAGAAAGCAATGGAGAAGTAAAATGAATATGAATCCTGCCGCACTTATGAAAATATTAAGTGCAAAAAATACATTTGATAAAAACCATCCCAAGCTGAAAAACTATTTTGCAGCAGTGCAGAAAAAAGGCATACAGGAAGGTACGGTAATTCAGTTAAAAATAACCAACCCTGACGATGAGCCAATGATTGCAAATATAAAGGTACAGCAGTCGGATTTAGAGCTCCTGTCAGAACTTATGGAACTTATAAAATAAGCAAAACACCTCAGTTGATACTGAGGTGTTTTGCTTTTAGTAGGATCACTGCAGCAAACTATATTTCTTCAAACTGACAGGTATTAAAATCAAACAGCGTCTTAAGCTGTTCTGTATGATAAGTGCTGCCGTTATAAATAACATCTATTCCCTTTTCATCTGCTTTTATATCAAAGCATTTTGAGAACAGCCTTACATTCTGAAGAGTTATTTCATTACATTTACTGCTGAGCTGCGGATTGATTCTGAACTTATTCAGTCCTACAGCCTTAAGCCCGAAAAGTCCTTCCGTTATGATTCTTGCAAAAAGCAGACTTTCAGCCGCAAGATGTGCACGGTTGCCCTCAGGATAAGCCTCAAAGGGATATGGACAGTGTGAGCCTAAAAGCCTGTGCTGACAGTAGTTCAGTGTCTCTTTTATTCCAATATCCGCTTTGCCTGCAAGGAAGGTTCCTCTCAAAGCAAAGAGCAGAGACCTGTCCCAAGTCGTCTCATTTGCTGATGTGGATTTCATCATTCCGTTATTATAAAGCCTTGATGAAAACATCGCTTTGATTGTCTCATCGGCTCTGTCAAAAATCTCAACCGTAAGCGGCATACATATCCAGGAACGCAAATCCGTATTGCCGTCGTAATATCTGTATGTATCAAATCCCTCCACAGTATCACCAAAATACTTTTCTATAGCATCTTTCAGGAGAGTCCTTTCACTTGTCCACTGCTGCATATGCTCAGTATCACCGATAATTTCCGCTAAAACTGCTGAGTTACCCAGCGCATCATAGGTTATACAGGAGGTGAACAGATTGGCATTGCCCGATTCAAATCTGTTTTCAAGTTCATCGGAATCACTGGCAATTACACCATTTTCATTCTTACGTGAAAGTGCAAAATCAATGCACCAAACAAGGCTGTCCCAGAATCTTTCAATCAGCTTTTTATCACTCATCTCAAGCAAAAATCTTGAAAGGCCATAGGCATACATTTCACCGTCGCCTCTGTCCTTTGCACCATTCCAATAGCCTGTGCCCTCTGCAATAATACTTGTTACAAGTGCCGTTTTATCAGCCATCGGCTTATCGCTTTTGTCCATATAAGCTTCATAAAGCGAGTAGCAGTTTATACTCTGCTCAATACCTGCACCATAGCCTGAAAACGGAAAAAACGGATTGGCATATTCACACTGATCATTCGTCCAGAGTGCTGCATAATAGTTTCCCCCTCCCGGAGAATGCATCAGACCGTTTTTAGTCTTGAATATACTTTCACTGCCCCTGAGAATACAGTGGGAAAACTGTGCATTCAATTCAGGAAATGGAGTCGTCAGTTTTAAAGATGTAAACATCTCATCCACAAAGGCTGTACGTTCCTCAATCTCTTTCTTTATTGAAAACGGAGAAAGCATCACTTTCTGATAAGCATAATAAACACAGTAAAAAGTAAAGCTTTCATTCTGTGCAATTACAAACTCATGGTCACTGCTTTTCTCTTTTTTGAAAGTATCACCAAATACAACAGCACATTCCGTAATTATTTCTCCGCCGATACACCAGAAGGCACTTGTTTTCTTACTGTAATTCTTTGAACACACAGTATATTTCTGTGCACCGCCTGAGGTATTATAAACCGTTACAGCTTCAATGAAAGCACTCTGATTTACAGCAGGCAGAAGCTCACGTACAATTTTTGTACCATTGTCTGCACGTGAGGTGAATTTCAGATTACCTTTAATGCTTATCCTCTCAGGATATTCTTTAATAATTCTGCTGTTTACTTTTATATCTGCAAAGCTGCCGTCAAAATTATGGCTGAAAGACGAACCTGTAAGATTAGGCTGAAACCTCAGCATAGGGAAGGTAAGATGCTTCATAATGCGCAGTCTTCCCTCGCTGTCGTTGCCATAGCTGATGATTGCAGAAACATAAAAGCCAGCCATCTCAATATGATCGCTTACCTCATATCCATCAGCTTTTATATCCCAGATAACCTCCTGATTTTCTCCGAGATATCTTGTTCTTTTCACATCAAGCTCGGAAGACTTTGACCTTGCCCAACCGGCAAAAGGCTTGGGTCTTAACGCTGAATCATGAAAATGATAGAGATGATTTAAAATATTACTTTTCATCAGCGCGCACCTTCAATTCCTCAATAATCTTTTGATGATCCTTTTCGTTCAAATCATAAAACAGTATCGGAATAACGCAAATCACACAACTGATAATTGTTGTTATAATAAGAATATTGAATATAGGTGTTCTTACAGACGCATCATATAAAACAGTGTAGTCTTTCTCAAGTCCGTAATGCTCATAAAAATATGGGATAATCAGTCCGGTAAACATACCGGCAAAGGTTGTAAGCATTGCACCTAACTGTGTGATAAAGCCCTCCAGCCGTACACCTGTTTTCCACTGCTGGTAGTCAAAAATTTCTGCTGTCATGGATGTAGTTACTACACTGTCACCGCCCATCATCAGCGTTGCCAGATACAGGAATACAAAGAACAGAACGGTATTATCCATAGTTACAAGCATTAATCCGGAAAATACGGCACGGATTAAATTCGTCCAGATAAGAACATTTCTTTTACCTATTTTCTTGGCAAGCAGAGGAGCAAGAAGCATAAGCGGAACGGAAGCTGTACCGATAACGGTATTCATAATTCCGAGCATCGCATCGCTTTTAATCTGATAAATACAGTACCAGCCTAAAATGGAGCCTATCCCATATTTCAGACAGCTTAAAATGGAATGAATATTAATCAGCCAGAAATATTTATTTTTAGCAACCTGCTTTATTCCCTCACTGAATTTTACCTTTGCCACATAATCCTTAGCAACAACAATCTTTTCCTCAGTTCCTTTAAAGGTAATTATACTCAGGATAATTCCAACCACCGAGAATGCAGGGAACAATATTCTGTAGGTTTTAAAATCCGTCATACCGCCTGTGAGACCTGCTAATATAGGAAGAAGCATATTAACAATGGACGGACCTAAGCTGTATATAAACATACTTACTGAAAGTAAACCTGTACGTTCCTCACCGTTTGGTGTAAGCACCTGAGCAAGGCTTGTAAATGCCTGTGCATAAAGTGCCTGAAATACCATCAGACAGGCATATACAACGCCGATAACCGCAACCTTTGCAGTGTAGTTGATGTCGTTCGGTATAAATGCCATAACACACAGCAGAATAGCAGTCGGCACACCTGTATAAAGCAGGTACGGTCTGAACTTTCCGTATTTTGAATTTGTATTATCAATCATCATACTTATAATCGGAGCTTTAAGAATATTGATAATACTCATTATGATATTAAGCCATGCAAGGTGCGTCGGCTTAATACCGTAAGCAGAACCGATAAGCAGACAGTTTGCATTCAGTGCAACATAGCCAAAAAGTGAATTGATTGTATTTACACCAATTCCGCCTATACTGTACGATGCAAATTCCTTATACGGTATGTATTTGCCCTCAGCAGGAGTGCTCCAGTGATTTTTAATTTCCTTTGGAATTTCTTTAATTTTTTCAAGCATAACCTTTACCCCATATTATAGTTCCGTTTTTATAATTGAATTTCAAAGTTTTTTCGGAACCATTCAACAAATATTCTACACGAATTATATCGTTTTTGCAAATTCCTGCTTTTATAATCTTTACATCTCTTTTATGGATTGTGTCAAGGAACACATCCAGCTGCTCCTTGCTATACTGAGAAACATTATCGGAAACAAACAAAAGACTGCCGAAAACACTGTTAATTTCCGCAACGAGCTTTCTCTGTTCAAAGCTCATTTTTATGTTATTGTCACGCAGGAGAAAAACATCCGGGTCATTCATAAAGGCTCTGCCATTCAGTCCCCTGCGGAAAATGGAACAGTTAATTGTGTTCGGTGTACTGACGTCCTCTCGGATGCCATATGGATTATGTTTCCACTCCAGTGCCACATCAGCACCGACCCTGCAGAAATCGACCTTTCCGAATGAAGGCATAAGCGGAACTCCACAACCCAAAATCAGCTTGTCACCAACACATTCCCTGATAAAGTCCATTGCCTCACACATAATCTGTCCCCTGCTCTTGTTATGCATAGGCACAATACATGCAGCATAGAGGAAATCGAGTTTGACCATATCATAGCCCCAATCATTCAGAATGGTGTCAAAGACCTTTCTGATATACTTTGCAGCATCCTGATTATAAAAATCAATTGCGTAAAATCCGCCCCAGTTCGCACCGGCAGGATAGAGCTTTCCATTATCATAATGAACAAGCCATTCCTTATGCTCTTTATAAATAAATGAATTCTTTGTGGCGGCAAACGGAGCAAGCCACAAGCCTGCCAGCATATCATTATTATGAATTTCATCAGCAAGCTTTTTCATTCCGCTTGGAAATTTCTTTTCATCATGATGAAGCCATTCGCCGATGCATCTCTGATATCCGTCATCAATCTGAAAAATATCCACCTTTTCAGGCAGTGCAGATAACGCCTTTAAATCCCTTTTTACAATGTTTTCATCAACATTTCCGTAATAATTATACCAGGTTGTATAACCGCATTTTTTCTCTGTCTGGCGACATTGGATATTCATCATTTCAAACCATTTATCAAATACTTCATCATATCTGCCGTTCAGATGAATAAAATCAATGAGCCTTGAATTACCGCTGAAGAGCACGCCGTCAAAATCCTTCTCAGCTGTAACCGAAGATTTTTTCACATCAAAGCGCACGATTGTATAACCGCTGCTTTCACTTAAAGATGCAAACAAATCAATATTTTCATCATTTCTGACATAGCCGTATGAGTATCCGAAAAATTCCCCCCTCCCCTTAGGGTATTTACAGAAGAAGGCATCACCGGATCTGCAAAGTCCGGTATGTGCATTAACAGGCTTGGTCAGCACCCATTTTTTCCATTTTGAAAAGCCTGACATTTTTTCACTTGTAAAATACTCACGGCTGTCTGTCCAGGACTGATATCCGTTTATAAATACAACGCTGTCCTTCTTATAGTAATAAGGAAAAATCACTTTGAACTCTTTAATTCTGATATCATTTTTTGTAATCATATCAGCGGTAAATCGACCCTGTGAAAAGTTGTCCTTAATCCTGAAATGCGGTGTTTCCTTTTTATTTGTAGAAAAATTTTCACCATTACATTCATATGTTATGCTGTAAGAAAACATAGTCCACCTCTTTCCATCCTTGTGAAATAAAATCATTTATGCTATTATGATAATATCACATAAAAATATTTAATTATATTTGAAAAATCACATATTATCTTAGGAATATCACTATGAAGAACGAAGCGTCAAATTACTGGAAATTTTATAGCAGCGAATATCCGCTTAATGTAATGGTTATAGGAAAGACGATTTGCGATAAGGATTACTATGTTAAGCGTACAAAATCACGGATCATAGCACTTGAATATATAAAAAAGGGCAGCGGAATACTCAATATTAATTCCGACACATATCATACAAAACAGAATTCCGTTATCCTCCTCACTAAAAACAGCTGCCACGAATATTACTGCGACGAGGATAATCCAATGGACAAGGAATGGATTGTATTTGACGGTGAGCTTGCTGAATACTTTATCAAAACCTATCTGCCTGAAAACAGCTATTATTTTGAAAACTGCAATCTTACACATTATTTTGAAGAAATAGAGCGTGTGCAAAAAAACTACTCAAATGAGTACGAAAAAATGACAGATAACATATCCGTGATACTGCACAGAATGTTTATCCACATAAAAAATTCACTTCAGAAAAGCACTTATAATTTGCCTCAGCAGATACAAAGATATCTTGATGCAAACATTGAAAAGAAAGTCACAATAGATGAACTGAGCAGAACCTTCTGCTACTCAAAAAATCAGATAATCAAGGTATTTAAAGATACCTATGGCATGACACCCTACCACTATTTTCTTGAGAGGAAAATTGACATCGCCAAACTTTATCTGAGCAATACAAGATATTCAATCAATGAAATTGCTCATATTCTTGCTTTTGCAGATCAGAACTATTTTTCAGCAGAATTCAAGAAAATGACCACCATTTCACCCTCTGAATACAGAAAAATGATGAATCACTCCGAAAAGATATAACCGCAGCATTGCATAACAGTTACTATAAAAAGTATCACGATTTCCGATTTGTGTATTTATTGTACTGTATTTTGAATTTATTTAAAAACAGTGCTGTACTATAATAAAACAGGAACAAATTCAATAATATTAAATGCGAAAGGATGAAAATCTTGCTATGAATTTTTTTAAAAAAATTGAAAAAGGTTTTAACTCTCATGCAGGCTCATATATTTTTTATATTTTAGCCGCAGCAGCCTTTGCTTTTCTGAAAAGTGCTGAATTTGCATACGGCTGGATAGCCGAGCTTTATCCGCTGGGTAACAGATTTGTGCCTGCTATGCTGGGTATAGCGGGAGCATGCTCCGTCATTTTATTTGCATACATAATGCTGATTTCACTTGTTTCTGAAAACAAAAGCATAAGAAAAAGCAAAATAATACGTATCATTCATATAATGATTGAGATATTAGGTGCTATTCTTTTTGTTTATACAGCTATATTGCTTTTTGGACTTGATAAGGGAATCGCTCTTGAAAATATTTCAAACGGCGTTCAGTGTCTTATTCCGAATCTTGCACTTCTCGGTGTTATTGTTCTGATGCCTCTCCCTCTTGTTTTCTGTGAAAAGGCATCCAATTCAGGCAAGGCACTGATTGCTTCAGTGCTTATCGGTGCATTAACAATTATACCTTTAAATATGGATTTCAGTCAGCTTGAAGGAAATAGCAATAAAAATTATCCTGCAATCCATTTTCAGTCTGAAAATTCTGTTGAGGCAGCACAGATTACTTACGAAAGCCTGAAGGACAATGAAAAGGCAGACGCCGTTCATCTGCTGGATGATAACAGCAAATGCTGGACTGCTCAGAAGCCTGACAGCACTGTTAACAGTGATTACGGCGATATAAACAACAGTGTCGCCGAAATTCAGCTCAGCGAAGAAAAAACCTTCAACACTGCTGTAATTGAGGAAACAGGAAATCAGGTTCAGTATTTCCGTCTGCAGGCATATATAAATGATGAATGGATTACGGTTTATCAGAGTGAAAAAATGCAGTCCTTAAAAATCTGCAGCTTTGATGCCGTAACAACAGATAAGGTACGCCTTTCAATAGATAAATTCAGAGATGACAGCACCCCTGCGAAAATTAAATCCTTAAAGCTTTATAACGAGCCTGCACGCAGTGCTGAGGATTTTGAGGTTACTGCTTATCAGAGAATAGACGGTGATGTACCTACCGAAATACTTGCTAAGGGAAATGAGTATGTTGATAATTATGCTAAATTCTATGACGTTTACAGCACTGTTATCCTTTTTGGTGCAGTCAACTGGGATGAAAACGGAAATATCAGCTTCGGTGAAAAGGGTGAGGAAAACTTTGCAAAACAGGTTGAGGCACTTAAGGAAATCATCTCTCACCGCTCAAATAAAAATCATAAGGTAAAGTTAATCATCACAGCTCTTGCAGACGGCACAGGCGGAAATCACGGCGGCGTAAATGTATATATGAACAAAAATATGGAAATCATTGCTGATCAGATTATAAGCCTTGTGAACAAATATGGTTTTGACGGAGTGGATATTGACTGGGAATACCCTGCATCTGCTGAGGATTGGAGCAATTTCGATAAATTCATAGCAAAGCTTGATGAGGGTATAAATACAAACGGTAAGGACAGAATTTTATCAGCCGCATTATCAGCAGGAAATCTTGGACTTTCACAGGAGACCTTTGACCGACTTGACCAGATTCAGTTTATGGCATACGATGGAAACGATAAAGACGGCTATCAGAGTTCACTCCAGCAGGCGCAGGACGGCATTGCAGATTTTGCAAATAACGGTGCTGACATAAGTAAAATAAATATAGGCATAGCAGCTTACGGCAGACCGGTTAACTCTACACCTTTCTGGGCAACCTGGAGAGACCTTGAGCAGGCAAACTACTGGGACAGCAAATACTACAATGTTGAGGACAGCAATCAGATATATGAAGGAACTTTCTGTTCCCCTGCTCTTGCAGGCGACAAAACGACATATGCTCTTCTGACAGGCTGCGGCGGTGTTATGGTTTTCCGCGTTGCCTGTGATAAAACTATGGATAATCCGAACAGCGTAGCCTGCGGAATTCAGAATGCACTGAACCGTTATGTAACAAACTGGTAAAAAATACCGATTTAAAAACAAAATAACAACAAATAAAACACCCTGTAAATAAAAAATTTACAGGGTGTTTCTATTTATAGTTTGATGAACTGAAGAACAACAGCCTGAGGATGCAAAAAGCACTGGAATACTATACGTATTCTGAGCATTTTTAACGCTATTTAAGACGAAATCAGTCTTTTATAACCTATTGCTATTCAGTTTACCAAACTATATATAAATGACTTTTTATTCGTGTACCTTAAGTGAATGAATCATTTTTATAAAGGCAGGGTCCGAATGATCAACGATCTCGCTTTTACCAAGATCAAGACTTGAAATTTCAGCCATTTCATCGGCAGTCAGTTCAAAATCCCAGATATCCATATTCTGTTCCATTCTTTCAATATGCGTTGATTTCGGAATAATTACAACATTTCTCTGTACATTCCACTTAAGCGCAATCTGAGCAGCTGATTTGCCGTATTTCTCACCGATAGCAGTCAGCACAGGATGAGAAAATATACCATGCTTGCCCTCAGCAAGAGGACCCCATGCCATAGGTGTAACACCGTACTCCTTCATATTTTCAAGTGCATTTTCCTGTGCAAAAAACGGATGAAGCTCAACCTGATTTACCGCAGGAATTACATCAACAGTTTCACAGAAATCAGCAAGAACAGCAGGGTAGAAATTGCAGACACCGATTGCCCTAACTTTGCCCTCTTTATATAATTCCTCCATTGCTCTCCAGGCACCATAATAATCACCCATAGGCTGATGAATCAGATAAAGGTCAAGGTAATCCAGTCCCAGCTTTTCAAGTGAGGTTTCAAAGGCTTTCTTCGCTTTCTCATAGCCTGCATCCTGTACCCAGAGCTTTGTTACAACAAAAAGCTCTTCTCTCGGTACACCGCTTTTGGCAATTGCTCTGCCGACTGCCTCTTCATTCATATAGGCAGCAGCCGTATCAATTAATCTGTAACCGCTTTTGATTGCATCAGAAACAGCATTTTCACACACCTGTTCATCCGGGATCTGGAATACACCAAAGCCCTCCAAAGGCATTTTTACTTCATTATTTAATGTTACGTACTTCATAAAATCTCCTGTCTTTTATTCACTTTGGTTATTTGAATTTATAATTTCCTGCAAGGTAACATGTTCATTTTTGTATCTGGCATCTGCATTCTTTTCGCCGCGTTTCATTGTAATTGTCTTTTGCGGACAATGATGTGCACAGGCAAGGCAGTATTCACATTTATTATTTTTACGCACTGCAATACCGTTGCCGATTACAATATTATTAATTGGGCAAACCTTTTTGCAAACACCGCAGCCGCTGCACAGGTTCGTTTTCATTTTAAGCTGACTGCCGTCGTTTTTCATAAGACCAAGCTTTTCCATCGTCCATACTTGCTTTGCAAGTCGCATACCGTGTACCGTTGGCTTTGGTATGCCCTGCTTTTTGGCAGCTATATCGGCGATGATTTCTTCTATCTTCTTTTCAGTGCCTTTATCTGCCTTTACTTCCTGTTCCATATCAAACACAGGAAGATAATTATCCACCATGGATACGGTGTTCATATAGTTTATTTTTATTCCCAGCTTTTCACATTCGGCAGGCACTGTCTCACATATAGCAGAATCGTGGTTGCCATATGTGCCGATAAAATATAAATAATTCGTATTGAACTTGGATTTTTTCAAAAAATCAATAACGATTTTCGGTGCACGTCCGGCATAAATCGGAAATACAATTCCTATGCTTTCATCCGTAAAATCAAGCCTCGAGTGTCTTAATAGCTGTGGAATACTTATAGGATTGCTGTCAAGTTTCTTTGCTACATAAAGGCTGTTTCCTGTAGCAGTAAAATAAAAAACCATATCCGTTCCTTTCAGTTATATATCAAGGCTGTTCACCCAATCCGCTACATCCTTTTCAGATACGCCTGACTGAAATCTTTCGCCGTCGAGCCAGTTGCCCGTACCTGCTATTTCCTTGAGGAGCTCGCCGCTTTCGCCCAAGCCTGAGCTTGTTGAGGTACAGAATGGAACAACTGTTTTTCCTGTAAAATCATTGTTTTTAACAAAGCTGTTTACAGGCCATGCCGCAATACCCCACCAGATCGGATAGCCGATAAATACGGTATCATAGGCTTCCCAGTTATCCACAGTTGATGATACCAGCTCAATATCCCTTGCACTTTCATTGTCGTGTTCATAATTAACACGGCTTGACTCATCTCTCCAGTTCAAGTCATTATCTGTATAAGGTTCTTTAGGTGCAAGCTCAAAAAGATCACCATTTGTTGCCTTTGCAATGTAGCCTGCTGCACTTTCAGTATTTCCGCTGGCTGAGAAATACACTACCAGAGTTTTTCCGTTATCTGCAGTGTTATCTCTGCCTGCAGGCTCAGTGGATACCTCTGTGGTCTGCTGCGTTTCGGATGTGCTCTGCGTCTCCTGCTGATGATCAGCGGAATTGCTGCACGCTGCAAAAGTAAATACCAATACCAATGATAAAAATAATGCGGTTAATTTTTTCATAATTAGTACCTCCGTTTTTAAAGACATTCTTTAAATATTTCATAAATTTCTTCGTGTGTCATTTTCTTATATGCAGTCGGAACAATGGCACAGGACGCTGCAATCGTCTTAAAATCAGTTGACTCATCTATTCCGATTTCACTGAATTTGGTCGGCATACCGATTTCCCTGATAAAACCTTCCAGTGCATCTATACCGGCAAGTGCAAGCTCTTCATCCGTCTTACCGTCAGGAGTGATACCCCATACCTCAGTTGCAAACTTTTTAAACTTGGGCAAGCCGTATTTATAAATATGGCGGTAATATACAGGGTGCAGAATTGCCAGACCCTCACCGTGATTGCAGTTTGTATATGCACCAAGCTGATGTTCCATCTGGTGACATTCAAAATCCGTCTTTTTGCCAAGCTTGATGATACGGTTTTCTGCCATTGTGGCATCCCACATCAGGTTGCTCCTGGCTGTATAGTCTTCCGGATTTTTGATTGCGGCACGCAGATTCAGTATAACATTTTTCATCAGTGCCTGTGAAATATCATCCGACACATTGCTTTCATTCGGCTCTCCGAAATACGTTTCCATAATGTGTGAAAGCGTATCAAACGCACCTGAAACCATTTGTCTTTTTGGTACACTGTAGGTATTTATCGGATCGAGCAATGCAAAAGCAGGATTGCATTTCGGATAATCCCTTCCTGTCTTTACATTGAGCTGCTCATTGGTTATAACAGCACCTCCGTTCATCTCACTGCCTGTTCCGGAAACGGTTACAATTACACCAAGCGGCAGCGGTTCAAAATCAATAATACCCGGCTGTGCCCAGAAGTCAGACCAGATATCACCATCGTATTTTGCAGCCAGTGACACCGCCTTACAACAGTCCATAACAGATCCTCCGCCCACTGCAAGAATCAAATCAACATTACTGTTTTTTGCCAGGACTGCGCCCTCAAGCACCTTTGCATAAGTGGGATTGGGCATAATGCCTGAAAACTCAACCACAGTCTTGCCTGCTCCTTCAAGAACAGACATTACCTCATCATAAATTCCGTTACGCTTAATAGAGCCTCCTCCATATGCAAGCATAACCGTATCGCCATAGTGACTTAAAAGGCATGAGAGGTATTCCTTAACACAGCCCTTTCCGAAAATAGCTTTCGTAGAATTTTCAAAAATAAAATTGTTCATAACCAACCTCCTGTTACATTTACATTATAAAAAAGTCGAGACCTCACAGGAAGTCTCGATTAGTCATTCAGTATATACCCCAGAGTAACAAGAGCCAAACAAAACAAGGTTTAAATCAACAAATTTTCACTTGTATGTCATAGGCTAGCCAAACAAGAGTTGAACAAAATAAGGTTTAGCTTTGCAATTTTGTCCAAATACTACGTTAAAAAGCCTCGACATACGTAAAGTATCCCTGTGTTTTTTGCCTTGTCTTTGAACAAAATTGCTAAAGTTAAACTGCAAAGCACCTAAAGTATTCAGATTTTTGTGCATAGCGTCATTTCTTTGACGCAGATATACTGTCGTATATCAAGACAAAAAATGATGTTAGGTGCAAGAATCTGAACACTTTAGGCTATTGGGTTCGACTCTTGTTTGGCTAAGGTTATTACCCATTTTTCATAACAGTATGAATTGCAGATAAAAGCTTTTTAACGCTGCCGCTCGGATGATCGCAATGGAGAAGTCCATAAGGAATGGAATAATCCCATTCAACAGGAAGGATTTTTAAAAGAGGATGAACACCCTTCCAGGCATCAATTGCCATAAGAATATCATTACTGTTCTGGCACTGATTGAAAACACTGACATTATAAAAATTAAAATCAACAATTTTAATTTCAGGGTGATTTGTCCATATCTCATCACGCAGTCTGTCAACATAGCTGCTCCAGCCTCTGCGTATCAGCATAAGATTTTCTCCGTGCAAATCCTCAATACTCAGCTTATCCTTTTCAGCTAAAGGATGATTAAGCGAAACTGCACAGCAGATAGGAACTCTGCATATTTCAAAGCCCTTACAATGTTTTATATTAAAATTTGACTCATCAAAAATTCCTGCAACCACATCAATATTCTGTCCCAGATTGTTGAGTATTCCCCTTGCATTTTCAGGCGTATTTTCAAAGGGAATCAGCTGAAATTTAATATCCGGGCAAATTTTATGAATTTTAGGCCACAAATCAACAAGAAGCCGTGTCGGTGTCATTGGCGAAGAGCCAATACGAATCGTTGTATCATGATCATCTGTAACACATTTCGCCCTTGCAATCGACTCGTTACTGTACTGTATAAGATATTTTGCATCACTATAAAAGGATCGTCCTGCATTGGTAAGTATAAGTCCCCTGTGTGTTCTGTCAAACAACCTGACATCAATACTTTTTTCAAGCAGATTAATCTGCTTAATAACGGCTGAGGGGGTTATAAATAATTCCTCTGCAGCTTTATTGAAACTGCCTGCATCTGCCACACATATAAAAGTATCCAGCTGTGGATTATACATAAAATCACATCCTTTGTAAAATAAATCAAATCATATTTTGGCTAATCTTCCGCTGCCTTATTGATACAGTTCATTGCATTCAGGCTTCTCGGATAGCCGATATAAGGTAGGCACTGAGAAACGATTTTAATCAGAAAGTCCTTATCATTTCCCATATTCATATTGCCCTTTGCGTGGCCGATAAGCTGCGGCTCACATCCGCCCTGTGCTGACAGAAAACAGAAAGTAATCATCTCTCTTTGTGCAAGATTAAGTCCTGTTCTGGTATAGTAATCGCCAAAGCAGTTTGCTGCAAGCCAGCGGTTGACATGTCCTGCTTTCCAGGTTTCCTTCATATGCTCACCGAAAATCTCTGCCTGAGTCTCAATACCGCGTTCCAGTCGGTTTTCAAAATTTGTTGTTGCCTGACCCTCAAGCGGGAGTTCAATGCTGCAGTTTTTCATAACCTCATTGGTAATGTTCAGGAAGGTTAACATTCTGCCGTAGCCCAAATAATCAACTGCCTGATAGACAATTTCTTTAACTGCTATGGGTGACACACCGCTGTCAAGTGCCTTCGGCAATATTGCCTTATAGGCATCTGTGCCCTGACAGCCAATCAGCGTTGCAAGAATGGCCATATAGCGTGTAACATCATCCAACTGCTGATTTTCCTCGTTAATAACCTCATCAAAAGCAAAATGCTCGAAACGCTCCATAAATTCAGGATCCGTCTTATGTAAATCCATTTTTACCATTCCTTTCAAAATCTTCAGTAATCACACATATTTGCAACCTAAAACTGTTTTACCCAGTTGTTCAAGTCCTGTTCGGAAATGCTGTTCATCATTTTTCCGCTGTTCCATTTAGCAGAAGCTGAGCAGAGAGGCTTTAATACATCTACCGTTTTTCCCATTGCACTGCCGCCACTGGTAGCAAACGGAACAATATTTTTTCCTGAAAAATCATAATCCTCCAAAAAGGTATTGATAATCGTCGGTGCAACATACCACCAGATAGGAAAGCCGATAAATACCGTGTCATACTCCTCCATATTCAGCAGCCTCTGCGCAATTTCAGGACGTGAATCAGGATTGCTCATTTCCACTGAGCTACGACTCTTTTTATTCGTCCAATCCAGATCGGCATTCGTATAAGGAATTTTAGGTTTAATTTCAAACAAATCTGCGTCTGCTGCTTTTGCCAAACGCTCTGCAGCTGTTTTTGTAACTCCGCTTGCTGAGAAATATGCTACTAATTTTCTGCTCATTTACTTTTCCTCCAATGCATTGTATTCCTCATCCGTTACAGGCTCGCACCATTCATTTGAAGTATTTTCACCAGGTGCTTCAAACGCAATATGGCTGAACCAGCTGTCAGCCTTAGCACCGTGCCAATGCTTGACATTTGCAGGAATAACAATGACCTTACCCTCACTGAGGCTGACAGGTTCCTTGCCAAATTCCTGATACCAGCCCTCACCGGCAGTACAGATTAATATCTGACCTCCGCCGCTTGTGGAATGATGAATGTGCCAATTGTTTCTACAGCCTGGTTCAAAGGTTACGTTTGCAAGGAATACAGATGTTTCCTCAGGCTTTGTAAGGGGATTCAAAAAGGATTCACCGATAAAATACTGTGCAAAGGCATCATTGGAATTACCCCTTCCGAATTTGTTTGCTTTCTCAAATTCTTCATGAGATGCATATTTCATAATGTGTTACCTCTACTTTCCGAATATTTCTTTCGCTTTTTTCATATTTTCAATAATGCTTACCTCAAACGGGCATCTTTTTTCACAGGCACCGCAGGCAATACAATCCCCTGCATAGTGACCGAGCAAATCATAATGCTCCCTGACGGTCTCAGGCACTTCACCCTGTGCAAGTGATAAATTCAAAAATTTTGTTACCGAAGCAACGTCAATCTTTTTTGGACAAGGTGCACAGTGACTGCAATACATACAGTGCCCCCTCCAACTGATATTAGGGAAAGATGCCAGTGCTGTGGCATAATCTCTTTCCTCATCCGTTGCATTTTCATATTCACAGCTATCCTGCAGCTGCTCAACACTGTGAGCACCGACCAGAACTGTGGCAACTGCAGGTCTTGTCAACGCGTAATTGATACACTGATTAACCGTAAGAGCCTTGCCTGCAGGCGAAAGCTCAGCATCCAGCAAATCACCGCCGCCGAAGGCTTTCATAACCGTGATGCCCACACCCTTTGCCTGACAAAGCTCATAGAGCTCCTGCCTTGCCGGCTCCATATTTTCAAGAGGATTTACATAGTTTTCCTCATTCCAGAGCTGTTCAACGTCCTCATTCGCAGGCTGCAAATCATAACAGGGATTCACGCTGAACATGAGCACCTCAATATTGCCGCTTTTCACCGCCTGCAAAGCAACATCAGGGTTGTGGCTGCTGAGTCCTATATGATGAATTCTGCCTTGCTTTTTCAGTTCAAGCACATATTTCATAACCTCGCCGTCTGCAATTTCATTCCAGTCCCTCAGTGAGTCACAATAATGTATCATCCCCACATCAATATAATCTGTCTTCAGCAGGCTCATCATTTCTTCAAAGCCGTTTTTAACCTCATTGATATTGCGTGTACGCTTATACTGACCGTCCTTCCAGATTGAACAGATGTGGGACTGAATAACAAACTTTTCCCTTCTGCCTTTTAAGGCCTCGCCAACACTGGCTCTCACATCCGGATTTGATGTATATAAATCAAAATAGTTTATGCCCTGCCTTTCAGCCTCGTCAAAAAGCAGTGCAGCATTTTTACAGTGATGAACGGCAAAACCCTCACATCCCATACCGATTTCACTGACCATTAAGCCTGTATTTCCAAGCGGATTATATTTCATTGTCCTGCCCTCCTAAAAAATTACAGTTATTGTCTTTATTCCATTCAAGCTTTCCTGTTTTTGCCGCCTCTTCATATTTTGATATTTTATAATTGAGACGTTTCAAGGTATTCTCTATTTCCGTTTTTTTAGCAATGAGTATATCACGCTGCGCAGTTAAAAGCTCCAGTCTTGCGGATATGGTTTCATCACCCTGCTGAAACAGCTGCAGGTATTCTATCATCGCTTCAACAGGCAGTCCTGCATTTCTCATACACAGTGCCATTTCAAGCCACTTCAGATCCTCTTCCTGATAGTCACGCATACCGCCGCTTGTCCTTGTTACAGGCGGAATCATACCTACTCTTTCATAATATCTGAGTGTATCCTGCGAAACGGAATATTTTTCACTTACCTCTTTAATTGTCACACAATCACCTGCTTTCACCTCATCATTATATACTCTGGAGTTAACTCAAAGTCAAGAGCTTTTAAAAAAATAAAAGTCAGCTTTTAGCTGACTTTTTGTAAATTATCAATGAAATAACTGCCGTTATAGCTTCTGTAATACAAAAGGCATACCACACACCATTCGCCTGTAAAAATCTGCTGAGAAAAAATGCCAGCGGAATAATGATTACAATATATCTGAGCAAAGATATACAGAGAGACGGCAGACCCTTGCCGAGTCCCTCCAGTGCTCCGCAGCAGGTTACAGACACTGCTGACACAATAAAGCCTAAGCTGATAATCTGCAGAGCCTTTGCACCTATCTTGATTGTTTCCGTATTTTCAGTGAACAGACCAATAAGGCTTGTCGGTATGGTCCAGGACAGAATCGTACCAATTACCATAACAACTGCAATTAAGAACAATGATGTTTTAAAAATGCTTTTCACTCTGCCGTATTCCCTCGCACCGTAATTATAGCCCATAAGCGGTCTTATACCCTGCACAATTCCGTTCGCTGTAAGATAAATAAACGTCTGCAGTTTATAATAAACTCCAAGCACAAGCACATACACCGCACCGAATGAAGCCAATATTGCATTGAGCACGGAAATAAGTAAGGACGGCAAAGCAAGATTCAAAGATGCTGAAATACCGACAGAATACATTTTTTTTATTACATTGGAATTGGGACGCAGATACTCCTTTTTAATGCTGACGGAAATCTTATCAAAACGATAAAACAGCAGATATACAATAAGTGTGACACACTGTCCTATTCCTGTTGCATAAGCGGCACCTGCTATTCCCATTTCAGGGAAAAAGCCTATTCCGAAAATCATAAGAGGATCAAGCACAATATTCACAATAAAGCCGCACATCATACTGAACATAGAAACCTTCATTTTCCCCACTGCCTGAAATATTTTTTCATAGCCTATACCTATTGTGATTACAGGGCAGAACAGAAAGGCTCTGTTTGAATACGTCAGTGCCAGCTCAATGGTTTCACTGTCAGATGAAAACATAGATAAAAATGCAGGTGATAAGGCAATGCACAGAATACTCATACTGATTCCGTGTATCAGGCTGAAAAGCATTCCCTGCGTGGCTGATTGATTTGCAAGCTCTTCCTCCTTTGCACCGAGCCAGAATGCAACGCAAGCATTTATACCGATTGCAAAGCCTACTGCAACAGCATTGACCATATTCTGTATCGGATAAACAAGTGCCAATGCTGTCATAGCCTCTTCACTCATCTGCGCCACAAAATAGCTGTCCACAATGTTATACAATGAATTCACTGCCATAGACAACACCATAGGCATGGACATTGACAGTACCAAAGGCAGTATCTTTCGTTCCTTCATATACGTTTGCTCCATCATATCCTCCTGAGTACAAATTAACATAAAAAAGCCACACAACTACACTAAGGTAATTGTGTGGCGAAAAGATGACCTTGTCCGGAAAAATCCACAACATATTTTTTGCAACAATACTATACACAAACTTGATGCTTTTGTCAAGCTATAGTTTGGTAAACTATAATCTGCTGAATTGTGAACACACTGTCCGGCTAAAATTGATTTGGTGATAAATTCAAAAATATTTGTGATAATTACTATGGTTTGAGAGCAAGCAATGTGTTATACTGCAGGTGAAAAACAAGAACAGGATGGTGCAGTACTATGTTATATAAAGCACATTATGAAAAAATGCTTTCAAAGCTCAGACGGCTTGAGGAAACATTGAACCCATATTTATTTACTAAAATTGAAAGTATTCCCGCCAGAGCATATCTTTCTGACACGCAATTGCACAGTATTCCTGATGATAAATGCTTCAAGGATATCAAAAGCGGTTGGAAGTGGGGCGCTGACGGACAGTACTGCTGGATTAAATCTGAGTATGTTGTACCCAAAGAGCTTAATGGCAGGGATTTATTCCTCATGCCTAAGCTTGGCGGATATGAAGCTATGTTATGGGTTGACGGTGTTCCTTTCGGTACATACAATAACAAAATCACATATACAGCACACGGCAACCATTACTGCGGCTTAATCAGGAAAAATGCAGAATCCGGTGAAAAAATAGAGCTTGCAGTAGAATATTATGCAGGGCACGATTATCACGGCTGCGACCCTTTTTCAGCAGATTTAACACAGGTGAATACATACAATTTTTCCTTTGAAAGCCTTGATATCTGTATAAAAAATGATGAGATATGCAGCTTTTATTTTGATTTGAAAACAGTAAATCAATTGGCAAACGATTTGCCTGACAGCAGCTTTTTAAAAGCACGTACAATCAATGCCCTTACACAGGTGCACAAGATTGTGTATTATTCGCCTGACGATGTCACAATGGAGGAATTTTTCGATGCATTGGAAAAAGCGCACCCATATCTCACTTCCATTCTCGAAGAAAAGAATGTTGACAATGCACCTCAGGTCGGTATCATAGGTCACTCACATATGGACACGGCGTGGCTGTGGCATATTGATGAAACGATAAAAAAATGTGCCAGAACATACAGCAACCAAATCAGCCTAATGGAGCAGTATCCTGAATATATGTTTGTTCAAAGCTCCTCCTGCCACAGCAATATGATAAGAGAGCATTATCCTGCGCTTTTCAAAAAAATACAGAATAAGGTAAACGAAGGACGTTACGAGCCCAACGGTGCAGTATGGGTAGAGTGTGACTGCAACATCACCTCAGGAGAGTCTATGGTAAGGCAGTTCCTGTGGGGGCAAAGATTTACGCAGAAGTATTTTAATTATACCTCAAACGCATTCTGGCTTCCTGACACCTTTGGATACTCAGCAGCTATTCCGCAGATAATGAAGGGCTGTGGGGTGGATTATTTCCTCACAACCAAAATCACCTGGAATGATACAAACGCATTCCCATATAATACCTTTTATTGGCAGGGCATTGACGGAACAAAAGTATTTTCACATTTCAACAGAACACACTGCTGGCCTGATGCAAAAGAGATACGTGAGTCAGTTATCAATGAAGAACATACAACTGACCAGCCCGGTGTTACAGACAAACGTCTTGCTGCATTCGGCTTTGGTGACGGCGGTGGCGGTCCTCAGTTTGAGATGATTGAAATGGCTCGACGCTGTAAAAACCTCAATGAAATTCCAAACGCTTACTATACATCCGTAGGCGATTTTATGAAAAATCTTGAAAGCACAGCAGTAAATCCAAACACCTACAGAGGTGAATTATATTTAGAACTGCACAGAGGAACACTCACAAATCAGCACGAAATCAAGCGTAACAACAGAAAGGCTGAATTACTGCTGAGAGATTATGAAATGCTGACTGTCAGTGAAAGCATAAAAAACGCTGCACCCTGCAGTACACAGTGCAGCAACAAATTTTATAAAACCCTGCTGATTAATCAGTTCCACGATATTCTTCCGGGCACTTGCATTAACAAAGCACATACGCAGTGCAAAGCTGAAATGCGTGCAATGATAAAAGATGTACGTGAAGAAATTTCAAAAATCACAAACAAAAATGAGAACGGTATTTCCATTACAAACACCCTGTCCTTTGACAGAAGGGATGTTGTTTTCCTCGAGAACAACGGCAAATGCCTTGATTATCCTTTACAGCAGAAATATACGGATATCCGTTCAAAGGATATGTGCCTGCTCGGCGGAATAACCGTCCCTGCTATGTCCTCTGTCCATTTGTCCTATACAGATAATAAGGCAATTGATGATAGCAAGTCTGCCTTTTCATACAGCGGAAATAAGCTGACAACACCATTTGCAGAAATAGAATTTGATGAAAATGGCTTTATTTCCTCATTCATTGATAAGCAGGCCGACAGGCAGCTTGTTGACGGACTTGCGTTCAACACATTTGTTATGGCGGAGGATGTTCCGTCAAGCTGGGACAACTGGGATATCGATGCTGATATTGAGCTTAAATTCAAGCCCTGTGCTGAGCTTTTAAAGCGTGAGGTTGTATCAGACGGAGCAGTAGCTTTCATTATCCGAAGCACATATAAAATCAGCCGTAAATCAACAATCACACAGGATATGATGTTCTTTGCCGATTCACCTGAGGTGCGTTTTGATACCTATATGGACTGGAATGACAATCACAGATTTTTAAAGACTGCTTTTGATACAAATGTGTGTGAGGATTTTGCAAGACAGGAAATCCAGTTCGGCTACTGCAAGCGCCCCACAACACGCAACAATTCAATCGAACAGGCAAAATTTGAGGTCGTTAATCACAAGTATACTGATTTATCAGAGCCTAACTATGGTGTTACAATGATCAATGACAGCAAATACGGTATTTCCGTGAACAATTCCTCTCTTCGCCTTTCACTCCATAAGGGCGGAAATCACCCTGATACTGAGGGGGATCACGGCAAACATCATACTGTATATTCATTCTTGCCGCACAACACACCGTTCTGTGCAGCCTCTGTTATTCAGCCGGCTTATCTTCTGAATGTACCGCACATTGTTTCATCAGGTGACTTTACTTTAAAAACACCTGCAAAGGCTGACAAGCCGAATATTATTATTGAAACAATAAAGCCCTGTGAAGATGAGGAAAGAGCTTATATTATCCGTGCTTATGAGGCTGAGGGCACATATACAAACTGTCAGCTTCAGATTTGTGATGCGGTTAAAAGTGTTCAGCTGACCAATATGCTGGAGGAGAGCATCGGTGATATTGAAAACACAAACACTTTAAATCTCAGTTTCAGACCATTTGAAATTAAAACAATTAAAGCGTATTATTGAATCATATCATAAAAAATACAAAATGGAACAGATCAACGATTTGTTCCATTTCTATATTTTAAACCGGCAAAAAGCAGCCATATAATAATTGATTGCTTTTCTAAACTTTTTGAATGAAAATATAAAGTATTGTTCAATGCTGTGAAGTATAATAAAAACTGATTTATAATGTATAACAGGAGAAACACGATGAATAAAATCTGGTACAAGCAACCTGCTAAAAACTGGCGTGAAGCATTGCCTTTAGGTAATGGCTTTATGGGCGTTATGGTATACGGTTCACACAAAAAGGAAAGACTCTGCTTTAATGACGGCACACTGTGGTCAGGTTATCCTAAAAACTACAATTCATCAGATAGTCTCAATCATCTTGAAAAGGTACGCCAACTCATTTTTGAAGGCAAAAACGGCGAGGCTGATACGCTTTGCGAGGATAAGCTCAAAGGCTTTTACAGTGAAACCTTTTTACCGCTTGGTGATATGATTCTTCGGTTCAGAAAAACGGACAAAAATATTTTTTCAAGAAGACTTGACTTAACAACAGGTGTACATACGGTTGAGTCAAACAGCTGCAAATCTGAAATTTTTTCATCAAACCCTGACAGAATAACGGTTTACAAAATAAATTCCGATAAACCTTTTTCAGTAAAAATCAGTGCAAAAAGCAAGCTTCACAGCTGTATAAATACAAATAACAACAGCTTGTATCTTCTTGGCAATGCACCGAATTATGTTGCTCCCAACTATTTACGTACGGAGCTTCGCCCTGTCAGGTATAATGAAAAAAGGGGTATGGCGTTTTGTCTGCTGGCGCAGGTTTATACCGACGGTGTTACCGAAAGAGGAAATAAGCATTTAAAAGTAAAAAATGCGACTGAGCTTACAATCCATTTTGCAACTGCAACAGGATTTAACGGTTTTGATAAAATGCCCTGTACAGATGCAAAAGCTGTTTTGGAAAAATGCCGTGTGATTTTAAGCAATATACAAGATTGCGATTATAATAAACTCAAGAAAAAGCATATAGATGATTTCTCAAGACTCTATAATCAGCAAAGTATTTCTTTTCATTCAGAAACAAATATACCAACGGATGAATTCATTCAATCTGTTAAAAAGGGTGCTGATGAAAAGGCACTATGTGAGCTTCTGTATAATTACGGTAAATATATGATAATTTCAGGCAGCCGAAACGGTGGTCAGCCTCTTAATCTTCAGGGTATATGGAATCATTCTGTCCGACCACCCTGGAGCAGTAATTACACTGTCAACATCAATACACAGATGAATTACTGGGGAGCCTCACGCTCCGGCTTGTCGGAATGTATTGAACCGCTGATTCAGATGGTATATGAGACTTTAATCACAGGAAGAAAAACGGCTGAAATCAATTATGGCTGCAGCGGCTTTGCCTGCAATCACAATGTGGATATCTGGCGTAAAACTCCGCCTGTTCAGGGTGATGCAAATTATATGTTTGAGCCCCTCTGCGGTGTCTGGCTTGCCAATGAACTATATACGCACTATCAAAATGGCTTTCTGAATGAATATGAGGACAAAATCAAAGAAATCGTAACAGAGGCTGCAAAATTTTCAAATGATTATCTTGTTTTGCATAATGAATATTATGTTATATGTCCGTCAGCATCGCCTGAAAATGTGTTTATAAATAACGAAAAAAGATGCAAGCTTGATTATGCATCAGCATTTGATATGGGAATCGTCAGACAGGCATTCAAAAATGCATTAATCCTTTCAGATGATGAAGCGTTAAAAACAGAAATAACTGAAAAGTATTCAAAGCTTTATCCATTTAAAAACGGTGAAAACGGCATATGTGAATGGCATAAGGAGTACGATACACCTGAAAACGGACACAGACATTTTTCGCCGCTTTATGCATTTTATCCTGCAAATATTATCGGATATCATAAGAATCCCGAACAGACAGAATGGATAAAAAAGCTGTTTAAATTCCGTCTTGATAACGCAGGTCAGCACATAGGCTGGTCCGCTGCTTGGGCAATCTGCCTTGCTGCAAGACTGCGTGATGCGTATACAGCACGTCATGTTATTAAAGGACTGCTTTCACATGCAATCTTTTCAAATATGTTTTGTGTACACCCACCCTTCTATTTTCAGATAGACGGTAATCTCGGCTTTGTGGCAGGCATCAATGAAATGCTTGTGACAGAAGAAAACGGAATCATAGAGCTTTTACCTGCTCTGCCTGAGAATTTTGCAATCTATGGTGAAGTCAGAGATATAGTGGTAAACAAGACTAAAATCAGCTTTGAATGGAAAAACGGCCTTATAACAAATATCGAGAGCGACAAACCTGTTCAACTGCTGAACACAAAGCTTTCAGACAACATATCCATAAATGAAAATATAATTATCGTATCCTGAATTTTTATATAAAACAATCCGACCATGAACAGTGCTGTACTGTCCGTAGTCGGATTGTTTTTTGCATATTTACGAAACACAATAAATTATGCTGCTTTTAAAGATACAGTATGATCCACCTTTGAAAAGAATTCTGACGATGCCACATAATAACCATCTAAGAACTCGTCAGAAATAATACCATTCACTATATCTCCGCCTATTGAAACCTTAACAATATCTGAATCCTTAAAAGTTTCATACTCCATAATTTTTTCATATTCATCATCGTTGGCAGTTTTTACAACCGTTTTTGTTTTTTCCTGATAAACAGATACTATATATTCAGTTGAAAGACGATCAGCAGGCGGCTGCGTTTCCATCCATTTTGCATCATCAAAAAAATCGGTAACATCAGCCTGTGATTGGTTTTCCAATACTGCTATCACATTGTTTTTCGAATCAGAAATTTCTATTCTGCATAATTTCTCATCAACAGTCTTGCTGCAGCCCGATATAACTGTGAACAGCATCAGAACAATGCCAAACAAGCTTATCAACTTTTTCATATATAAACTCCTGTGATTAACAAATTTCCCTGTCATATTATATAACAATATATATTTTTATTTAATCAAGCTCATTTTTCCAAATAAAATCATCCGAGCTCCGGTTTAAATTCTGCATTTGGGGCAGGTTCGGATTTTTCTCTATTGCCTAAGCCTTGCATTGCTCCTCAAAATCGGCCACAAGTGCGTCCTGAATTGCCTTAAGCATAGCAGGTGCTTTACCACCGACAAGCTTTCCGTTAACTGTTTTCACAGGCATACAGAAGGAGCCTGTTGAATGAATGACAATTTCGTCTGCCTCCATAAGCTCACTTATGGTATACTCCCTCTCTTCAACCTCAAATCCAAGCTTTTGAGCAAATGCAAGAAGTCTGATTCTGGCTGTGCCGGGAAGCACTTTATCATCGAGCGGATGCGTAATTATCTTGCTGTTTTTGAAAATGGAAACATTGGAATGTGCACACTCTGTTACAATACCGTCTCTGACAAAGATTGCCTCCTCACAGCCTGCACGTTCTGCAGCAGTGACAGCAAGGCAGGAGGGAATCAGATTCAGTGTTTTGCAGTTGCAGTATTCAAAGCGCTTATCCTCATAAGTAATAACATCAATCGGCTTATAGGTATCAGACATCTTAGACGGAGTCAATGTAATCCATAGATTCGCTTTATTCTGATTACCTGCTGAATAAATATGCTCTCTCAGTCCCGAACCGCGAGTGACCTGCATATATACAAACTGGTCACCATCGTCAACCTTTAACACAAGCTCTTTTAAAAGCTTTTCAAGCTCTTCACGTTCAATCGGCATTACAATGTCGAGAAGTCTTGCACTGTTATAAAATCGGTTTAAATGTGCATCCAAATCAAATATTTTATGGTTATGCGAATAGGTTGCATCATAAATTCCGTCACCGAACCAGCAAACTCTGTCCAGCATCGGTATCTGCATATTTTCTATTTCGTCATATGTTCCGTTATAATAGCCTAAATTATTCATACGTTTTCCCTTTACTTAGAATATTCATTTAATCTGCTGTCTTTTCAAATATCGGCAGTACATCAAGCGGTGCATCAACCGTAATGATTTCTCCTCCGATATATTCGTTCTTATCAGGTACATAACGCCATTTACCATTCGGAAGGCGAAGTGTTTTTTGTCTGTCACCTTTTTTCAGAACAGGCGAAACCAAAATCCTTTCACCAAGCATAAACATATCATTCACTTTCTCATATCCCTGATTGGGATACTGATATTCCAATGAGCGTATAATCGGCTCTCCTGTTTTTGATGCGTTTTGCGCGAGGGAAAGAATTGTATCTGCATATTTCTGATGAAGCTCTGCACAGCTGATACAGACCTCTCTTGCAGTATCATTTTCCATTTTCCATATTGCGAAACTATATTGCATCATCGGCATAAGTGCACTGCATTGGCACCACCGTATAAGCAGCTCCGTATCGAACTCATTTTCAGCTTTATCAATACTGAAGGTGTCGCCATTCTTACGCTTAAAGCTACTGATTTCACCGCCGCCTATCATATCAGGACAGGAATAAGGATAACCGCTCAGCCCCTGCAGCAAAGCATTTGGGATCAAGGTATTCAGTCCGTTTCTGTCCCAGCTGTGGGTTTTGTCCGCCAGACGCTGTGTTACACCCCAGCCGCCTCCCTTGAAGCAGGCTCGCAATTCGTTAAATTCATATTCACGTGCAGTTTCCGCCCAGAGGTAAGACTGCTCATTGGCGTCTGTTCCGGGTCTGAAAGTTCGGTCACTGTCCTTATAAAAGTAAGCATCACCTGCATCCTGCTTAAAGCCGTCAACACCATATTCGTTCATCAGTCTGTCAGCAGTTTCCTTGAACCATTCAACAGATTTAGGATTAGATAAATCCAATACAGGATGCTTGCCGTTCCACCAGGTGCGGTAAGCAGTTTTACCAAAACAGTTTCGCACAAGCATTCGGTTTTCAATCATAAAGGGGTAGTCTTTAACTGTCGGTGCAACAAACGGACAAATCCATAAAATCACCTTGAATCCCATTTGGTGCAGCTCATCAATCATCCTTTTAGGATTTTTGAACTTGTCAGGATGAAACTCCCATTCACCGAAATCGGTCTGCCAGCCGTCATCAATAATAAGCTCACCGGCTGTCATTCCGGAATCTAAAATACCTTTTGCAAAATCAATGATATCATCTTCGTTCTGATTCGTGGCAAGATGAATCCACGTGCAGTATTGAGGTGTACGAAACATCATTTCATCGGGCAGCTTGCCGTCAAAAGGAAAATGTGCTTTGCTTGCAGCAAGATAAGCACCGCGCAGATTCTTATAGCCATCATACAGCCTTATTTCACTTTTTTCAGAGCAACAAACTGCTGTACCTTTATTCCACTTTACCAGATAACCTGCATTGCTCCATATATATCTGCCTTTATTGCTGACCCAAAGCGGAGTCGTCTGATTGTAACTGTCTATGTATCGTGTATCCGTTTTTGTTCTGCTGTTTTCAGTTACAGGCAGTTTATATCCATAATTGATATCTGCACCGTACCATGCCTCGTTGGGCAGTAAATTGAATTTTAATTTATATTTCAAAGAAAACGCCCCTTTTTATTAACATAATATATGTCAATAATATTAAAAAAGTGATTTTAAGTAAATACACAATGCAGTAAATTCGATACACAAATCGGAATACAGCAGTACAAAAGGTATAGATACTATGAATATAACCGTATCTATACCTAAAATGACTTAATCCAATATAGTTGTTCCATAGGAATTATCTATAGCACAAAGCCATTTACCATTTACATTCCTATAAACATATGTTGCCCGCCTGTCCATAGAATACTCTGATGCTTCTTTATTCTCAGCATCAAGCAGTGTTTGTGATAAAACCAAAACCGTGTCCCCTGCTTCAAGCATAACCATATTTCCCTGAGTAGGAACAACACTGTTTTTAAAATACGCCGCTATTTTTATAAATGCATTTTTTATTGCATCCTTACCCTTAGCCTCAAGTCCGGGCTTAACAACCAACACAGCATCATCTGTGTAAAACTCCATTAAATCATCAAATCGTTCTTCTTTAATTGCTCTATCTGCCTGTGCAATTAATTCCTTTATTTCTTTATTCATAACTAACCTCCTTGATAACAACATTTCCGTAATACAAAATCATTCTATCAAGCCGTATTTTACTTTAATTCTGTCAAGCTTTTCAAGCATAGGTTCGGCAATAAACCAGAGAAAAATTGCTGTAGCAGCCGCGTGAATACAATCCATTGGAAAACCTGTTATATAATAGCTGAATATGATTTTCCAATTTAATGCTTCACCGCCCCACAAAAGAGCCGTTGAAGTATTTACAATTCCTCCGTAGATTACAATGGCACAGACTGCACCGAATATACAAAGTGAAATTTTGGAGCGTCTGAGCCAACCCTTCTGAAAAAGAACCCCTGCAAGAAAGCCGATTATACCCATAGCAAACATCTGATAAGGTGTCCAGGCTCCCTGCGAAAACAGAATGTTTGAGACAAACATTGTAACCGCACCGACAAGGAAGCCTGTCTCACCGCCAAAGGCAACACCGGCTATAATCGTTAATGCCATTACAGGCTTAAACTGAGGCAGCATAAAGAATGCGGCTCTGCCTGCAATACCAAGTGCACAAAGCACTGCAATAATAACAATCTCCCTTGCCTTTGGTTTTCTTCCTTCAAAAACCATAAAAAACGGAATCATACACTCAAGCAGTACCGCCAGTGCAGTTATATAATACTGCTCAACATCAATATAAGCTACACTGATAAACAGCGTCAGCGGAATTAAAAGCAGTATTAAAGCGACTGACAGCCTGGTCCGTTTTGATAATTTTCGCTTTTCCTTCGGTATCTGAACAGGAACAGAGGGTGCCGACCTCCTCCCTATAAACACAGCAGTCAATATAAGAAGCAATATAAACAAGCCGTAAATAATGAGCTGTTTGAAACCCAAGTCGGTTGCTCCGTTCAGGTCAGTCAGATCATTAAGGCTTTCATTTTTCGCTGCGAATAAGTATACACACAGGGAAAGTAAGGCAGATACACCTGCTCCAATCTTTCTCCATAGCGGAAGCCTGTTTGGTTTTTCCACTGTTATCTTTTCACTTTTAGCTTTCACAGCATAGTGAGCCTTTGAGACCGTTAAAGGCTTTTGCAATTCTCCGCCGATTGCCTCAATCACATCCTCTGTTGTAACAGCATCAGGTATGATATCCCTTGCAATCCTGTTGGCTGAGGTTGTATAAAAACTATTACCACTGAAAAATGCCTGCGGTGTACCGCTTGCAACAATCTCTCCGTCAAAAAATAATGCACAGTGCCCTGCATATTTTGCACAGAATTCAATATCGTGGCTCACCATAATAATACAAATACCGCTGTCAAGCAGTTCTGTCATAATAACAGCAAATTCATCTTTAAACTCTGCATCGAAACCTTTAGTGGGCTCGTCAAGAAGCAAAATATCAGGCTTAAGCAATAGCAGCTTAGCAAGTGCTGCTCTCTGCTGTTCACCTCCTGAAAGGTCAAAGGGGTGCCTGCTTTCAAGTCCGCCCAGCCGACACAGATTAACTATATTCTTAATATTCCCCTGCTGCTGTTCTTTGGATATCTTCTGACTTTTCATAACATCAGCTAAATCCTCTGCAACCGTTTTTTTAACAAACAGCGTCTGCGGATTCTGAGGCAGCATACATACCTTTCCGTACGTCTTAACCTCTCCGTTATAAGGTTTACAGCAGCCTGAAATCAGCTTAAGCATTGTTGTCTTGCCTGTTCCGTTGCCGCCTAGAACACATAATAATTCACCTGAATACGCAGTCAGATGAATACCTTTCAGAACATCAGGCAGTTCCTTTTCATATCTGAACCATACATCTGAAAGAGAAACCCTTTCATCACCAAATGGATGATCATTTTTATTTTTTTCAACAGCTTTAATATGGTTATGCTCTGCATAGCCTTTTAAAAATTCACGACCCTCATTAACAGAAACCGTACATTTAAAATCAGAATTCACCGAACCCCATATCTGTGTGGCTGAAGGCATTGCACGAAACATATTATGCTTATTTTCCTTAAGATAGGCTGCAACCTCCGTAACACTTCCGCAGCAGAGCAGATGACCCTCTTCCATAGCTGCAGCACGGTTCGCTATCGAAAGCACATCCTCAAGCCTGTGTTCCGTGATTATGATTGTTGTTCCAAGCTCTTTGTTAATTTTTTTCAGAGTTGCTAAAAAGTCTGATGCGGCAATGGGATCAAGCTGACTTGTTGGCTCGTCCAATATAAGTACACTCGGCTGCATAACCATAACGGACGCAAGGTTAAGAAGCTGCTTCTGACCACCCGAAAGCTCCGAAACATTTTTGTAAAACCAGTTTTGAATTCCGAAAAATGATGCCATTTCAGCTACTCTGCGTCTGATTGTCGGCGTATCATATCCAAGACTTTCAAGTCCGAATGCAAGCTCGTGCCATACTTTATCCGTGACAATCTGATTATCAGGTGACTGCAGTACAAAGCCTATTTTTGATGCACTTTCACGGTCACTTAAATCTGCAAGGGGTTTACCGTTAAAATGGATATCTCCCTTTTTGATACCGTGCGGTGCAAGCTGCGGTTTCAGCTGACGGAGCAATGTGGATTTACCGCAGCCTGAATGACCGAATAACACAAAGAAATCGCCTGCGTTAACAGTAAGAGAAAAATGGTCTATTGCAGGAATTTCTGATTCAGGATAAAAAAAGGTTAAATTTTTGACTGAAAGGATTTCCATTTTCTCTCCTCTCTGCTGTTTATAACAACCGGTGTTATACACATAGCGAAATAGATTATAAAAAAGCTGATTGTCAGCGGCTTAGCCGGTACACCGGTAATACTCGGAAAATACAACCAATGCAAATTACCTGAAATACTGCCACTGATAAGATAAATACCACAGAAGCAAAGCCAAATCAGTGCATATTTATCTTTATCAGCAAAGCTATAAATGTGAAAAGCAGTTCTGCCCTTTAAGCCATATCCCCTGCTCTTCATACTGTCTGCAGTATCGACCGCATTTTCAAGCGACCAGGTTACCATAATGGAAAAGCAGTTTACGGAATTCCTTAATCTGTTAAATATACTGCCGTCTGATATATCATTTCCGATTCCTGCCTGAGCTTCCTTAACATATTCAAACTGCATTTTAAATTTCGGCACAAATCTGAGTATCATACTGATTACTAAGGATAGAGACGGAATCAGCTTACCAAACAGATAACAAAATTTATCAGACGTTATCACGGATGTATAACATCCAAACCATATCAGAACCGATACCAGCATAACCCCTGCGGCAATACCGTATAAAATACTTTCAAGTGTCAGCGGATTACCTGATGGAAGAAAGCAGAGAATAATCGTCCCCTGATGATTAAAGGCAGGATTGATAACCGCAGTTAAAAGAAGCATAGGCAAAGCATATCGAAGCAAAAAAAAGATTGATGTTTTACCATTAAGCTGAACATAATAACCTATTGAACAAAGCAGTGAAACAGCAAGGCAGACAGGATGCATAAAAAGCATGGAAAAACCGATTACCAGTCCGAAATAAAGGAAATTCACCAACGGATGATAACCTGAAAAAGTATCTTTATTCTGCACTGCCTTCACCACCTTAATGTTTTCTTTTTATCGCAAAAGTATTTTTAATACACTAATATACAATAATATATAACAGTTACTATACATTTTTTTCTGATTTCCGTCAAGTAATATCGTTAGGCAATAAAGAGGAGTTATATGCTTTGATTTAAAACGATATCAGCAAGCTGTTTTAAAATCATAAGAAAAAGCAGATATTTATTTTCGCAGTAATTTATCTGTTGATTTCTCTGTACTTCATAGGTGTTACACCTGAATACTTTTTAAACACTTTTGAAAAATAATTCAAATCAAGTATGCCGCATTGCTGAGCGATATTCTGAATCTGATCATTGGTTGAGGTTAATAACTGCTTTGCATATTCAACACGTTTTTTATTCACATAATCAGTATAAGTTGTTTTTATCTCTTTTTTAAAGAGAGCGGAAAGATAACCGGCATTTACACCCAATTCATCAGCCTGTGTCTGCAGGCCCAAATCAGCGGTCAGATCCGCATCAATTCTTGTTGTAAGTTTTTGAATAATAGGTGAATGATCCTTTGCAGAATGCCTCTGAACTAATGTGCAATATGTGTCAATCATATCGTGATGAAGCTTTTTCCCTTCTTCTATAGAAGAAAGTTTTTCAATTTTCACGGCAAAATCCGAAGATATTTTATCAATATAGAATGGATGAACTTTTCCATGCTCTGCTGCCTTGCGCAGAAGTGTATTAAAAATAATAGAATAATTTTTAAGATTTCTTATGGGATCATCAACACGCTTTTCGCTTAGGAAAGTAAAATTGGATGCTGACAGCATTTCCTGGCATTTTTTCCTGTTGCCCTGTGATACTGCATTGATAAATATATTTTCTTTTTCATATCTCAGTTCGAGATTTTTAAGAGATTCTTCAGTTGCATATTCACGGTAATGATTCGTCAAGCTCTGTTCCGTCATAAAACCAACCCCTTTTTTATATTATCGTATAATATTTGTCAAAAATCAATAAATAATAAAAATATTACTAATATATGTAAAAATAATACTCACGTATAAATTTTGTATATAGTAAAATAAAATTGCTGAAAATTATTAATGATTCATATTTTTCAAATACTTTATCAGGAGGATTTTATGAAAAATAAACAATTGAGACCTTTTGGTATGCGTGATAAAATCGGCTATGCATTTGGTGATATGGGATGCAATTTTTCATTTCAGCTTGTATCGTCGTATATGTATTTGTTTTATACGCAGTGCATCGGTTTAAGTGCAAAGCACTGGGCTTGGATTATTGTTGTTTCAAAAATATGGGATGCTGTAAACGATGTGATTATAGGATCTATGGTTGACAGAACACATATCGGCAAAAAAAGTAAATTTATGCCTTGGATTTCTATAGGTTCAATCGGACTTGTAGTGTTTTCAATCATGATATTTACCCCTGTAACCAATTTCTCAGACACGGGTAAAATTTTATGGTGTCTGCTGTCATACTGCTTATGGTCCGTTGCGTATACAATGATTAATGTACCTTACGGTTCATTGCATTCAATCATTACCGACGACCCCAAGCAGCGTACAACACTATCCACATTCAGAAGCATAGGGGCAGCACTGCCTGCTGTTCTGGTTATGATACTGCCTAAGATTGTGTATGAGGGTAATGTCTTATCATCAAACAGACTGTTTATCGTTTCAGTTGTATTTTCAATTATCGCCTTTTTCACCTTTTTTGCCTTACAGAAAATGGTAACGGAAAGAGTGGTAAGAGAAAATAAACCAGAAAAAGTCAGTTATATTTCAACCGTTAAATCTTATTTCTCAAACCGTGCGATTGTCGGAATAACAATTGCCACCGTAGCTGTTGTTATATTCTACAATTCTACTATGTCTGTTAATAATCTGGTGTTTCAGTTTTATTTTAACGATGCAGAAAAATCAACTCTTGCAATGATTGCTTCTTATATACCGCTTGTTGCCTTTATGCCGTTTGCTTCAAATATTTCTGCAAAGATAGGAAAGAAAAAGCTCCTCACCATATCAGGCCTTGTAAGTGTTATATCAGGTGTTATAATGCTGTTTCTGCCTATTACGCCTGATATGAAAGGTATCATAATTTATGTAATCGGTCTTATGTTTGTAAATACCGGCTGCTGTGTATTTCAGATTATTGTATGGGCTATGGTTGCCGATTGCATTGAGGACAGCTACAGAAGAAAGGGTATCCGTGAGGAAGGCTCTCTTTACGCAATATATTCTTTTTTCAGAAAGCTGTCGCAGGGAATCGGTTCTGCTCTTGTGGCGCTCGCCCTCAGCTCCGTAGGTTACATTGAAAGTTCAGCAGTTCAGACCGCTGAGACTTCAAAAAACATCAAAAATCTATATATAATCTTTTTAATTATAGGTTTACTGATTATGACACTTGCAATGAAATTTGTTTATAATATCGATTTTAAAGAGGAACAGGAATTCAACAATCACAACAGTGATGATAATGTACAGGAAAATTAAAAACTATTTATACAGGATGAGGGAATCTATATGAGAAATATAATAAGTATCAATAAAAACTGGAAATTCATAAAAGAAGGAAAAAGCGCAACTGTTGACTTACCCCATACATGGAACGGAAAGGACGGACAGGATGGCGGTAATGACTATTACAGAGGAATCTGCATTTATAAAAAAAGCATATCAAAAGCAGAGCTTCCCGAAGGTGAAGAATTTTATATTCAACTTGACGGTGTAAACTCCAGTTCAAAAGTGTTTTTTAATAATAAAGAAATCATTGTTCATCATGGCGGATATTCAACCTTCAGAGCCTGCCTTGAAAATATTTCAGATGAAAATGAAATAAAAATTGAAGTTGACAATTCATCAAATGATTTTGTTTATCCGCAACAGGCTGATTTTACTTTTTACGGTGGAATTTACCGTGATGTTTCAATAATAGGCGTGGCGAAAAATCATTTCGACCTGGATTACAATGGTGCACCCGGTATTATGGTAACACCGAAAATAAACGGTAAAGATGCTGATATTGAGATGCAGGCCTTTGCAGACGGAGAGGTTAAATTTGAAATCATTGCAGACGATGAAATCATAAAAACTGTATCGGCAAGCGGTAAAAATCCAAAAGCTTCTGTAAAAATAAAAAATGCCCATCTTTGGAACGGAACAATTGATCCGTATTTATACACTCTCAAAGCAAGTCTGATAATAGACGGTAAAGCAGTTGATAAGGTATCAACACGCTTTGGTATTCGCTCCTTTGAGGTCAATGCGCAAAAAGGATTCATCCTTAACGGAAAAGAATATCCACTCAGAGGCGTATCACGTCATCAGGACAGACCGGATATCGGCAATGCCCTTTTGCCTGAGCATCATAAAGAAGATATTGACTTAATCTGTGAAATGGGTGCGAATACAATCCGCCTTGCGCATTATCAGCATTCACAGACATTTTATGATTTGTGTGATAAAAAAGGGTTGGTTGTATGGGCTGAAATTCCATACATTTCAAGGCATATGCCAAATGGTGTGGAAAACACAAAAACACAGATGACTGAGCTGATATGTCAGAATTATAATCATCCTTGTATCATTACTTGGGGACTCTCAAATGAAATCACGATGGGTGGCGCCGGAGATAAAAGTCTTATAAGCAATCATAAAATGCTTAATGACCTTGCACATTCCCTTGACAAAACAAGACCCACAACACTGGCGGCTCTCACAATGTGCGGCATTGACGAGGAATATATCCATATTTCCGATATACTCTCTTATAATCATTATTTCGGCTGGTACGGCGGTAATGTTTCAATGTATGGTCCCTGGTTTGACGCATTCCATAAAAAATATCCTGACAAGGCAATTGGTATCAGTGAATACGGCTGTGAGGCTCTGAACTGGCATACCTCAGTACCTGAACAGGGCGACTATACCGAAGAATATCAGGCATATTATCACGAAGAGGTTATAAAGCAGATTATCGACAGACCCTATCTCTGGGCAACTCATGTCTGGAATATGTTTGATTTTGCTGCTGATGCACGCTCTGAGGGCGGCGAAAACGGTATGAATCATAAAGGTCTTGTTACCTTTGACAGAAAATATAAAAAGGATAGCTTTTATGCCTACAAGGCTTGGCTTTCAGATGAGCCTTTCGTTCATATCTGCTCAAAAAGATATGTTGACAGAGTTGAGTCTGTAACAAAAATTACTGTTTACACAAATCAGAATGAGGTTGAATTGTTTGCAAACGGAGTAAGTATCGGAAAGCAGATAAAAGGCAAATACCCTTTCTTCTATTATGAGGTTAAAAATGAGGGCGAAACAAAGCTGACTGCAAAAGCAGGTGAATGCGAGGATACCGCAATCATCAGAAAGGTTGAAACCTTCAATGAAGAATACCGAATGGCAGAGGAAGGCGCCGTTATCAACTGGTTTGAGATTGATACTCCTGCAGGATATCTTTCAATCAATGACACACTTGGCGATATTATGGCAACCTTCAGAGGAAAGCTTGTTCTGCTCAGTATGATTCCTATGCTGAAAAAAGCTCTTTCCTCAACAGAGGACAAATCGAGGGATGAAAAGAGCAAAAAATCCGGCACAGGATTATCTGTCGCAGGCTTTAAAATCAATAAAACAATGCTTGATATTGCAAAGGGTTTTGCACTGAAACGTGCATTTTCCATGCTCGGCGGAAAATTTACAAAAGAGCAGATACTCGGCTTAAATAAAAAACTGAATAAAATTAAAAAGAAATAAAGAAACAAATAAGGTATGCTGTAAATTTTACAGCATACCTTATTTTACTCATTAGAAAAGCGCATTTTTTAAATGTATTGTGACTTTGTCACAGAAGATACCGATAATATCGGATATAATAAAGGCACAACAAAGAAAGGACGAAAAAATATGTCAGTACTCAGTGTAAACAAAAACAATTTTAACGAAATCAAAAACAGTAACAAGACTGTTCTTTTGGACTTTTATGCAGATTGGTGCGGACCCTGCCGTATGGTTTCACCGCTTGTAGATGAAATTGCAGAAGAAAATCCACAGTATATTGTAGGCAAAATCAATGTTGACTCTGAGCCTGAATTGGCTCAGGCATTCGGAGTTATGAGTATTCCTATGCTTGCAATAATGAAAGGCGGAAAAGTAGTCAATCAGGCAGTAGGAGCAAGACCTAAGGCGGATATTCTTGCGATGTTAAAGGGTTAACGCACGAAGCCGTTGCTTATCTATTATTGTAATACCCTTGCGTGAAGATTTAACAATCCCCTCGTTTACAAAATATTTCAGCATTCTTGAAACCACCTCACGTGCCGATCCGATATATTTTGCAATCTGTTCATGTGTGAGTGCAATAAAATCACTTCCTGTTCTTGATGATTCATCAAGGAGAAATATTGCGAGCCTTTTGTCCATACTCATAAATAGTATTTGCTGCATAACCCACATAACATCTGAAAAGCGGCTTACAGCTGTTTCAAGTGAGAAAATTTTAACTTTGGGATTATCGTTGCTGATTTTCATAAAAGCAGGTCCGTTAATCACATAACATTCGCTGTCCTCTTCCGCATCAATAAGAACATCAAAGGTTATTGAGCTTAAAACACAGGAGGCGGACAGCATACACATATCACCCTTGTATAGACGGTAAAGCGTAATATCCTTACCCTCATCAGACATCATATATACCCTAAGGCAACCGTTTTGAACAAAAATGACACCTGAACATTCGGTGCTATCATGAATGGTTGTACCTTTTTTATAAACAATATCTGTTGAATGATTGCAGATAAACTCCTTTTCCGTTTCGGATATTTCATTCCAGAACGGAAATACATCACTATAAGTAGATTCAAAATCAATTTGTGCCATTTTCGGCTCCTTTCAGAAAGAGGTATTCATTATGAAAACAATTATTATCGGCGGTGTTGCAGGCGGTGCATCTGCAGCCGCAAGACTGAGACGGCTTGATGAAAAAGCCGAAATCGTTATTTTGGAAAAGGGAGAGTTTGTCTCCTTTGCAAACTGTGGTTTACCATATTATATCGGCGGTGAAATCACCGACAGAGAAGAACTCACCCTGCAGACTCCGGAAAGCTTCAAGGCAAGATTTAATATTGATGTTCGCATCTTTAATGAGGCCGTTAAAATCAACCCTGAAGAGAATACCATAACAATTAAAAATCGTAAAAATGAAGAAAGCTATACTGAGAAGTATGATAATCTGATTCTTTCTCCGGGTGCAGAACCGATTATACCAAATATCAAGGGAATGGAAAGTGCAAATGTATTTACCCTTAGAAATATTCCGGATACACTCAAAATAAAAAACTATATAGATACCGAAAAGCCTGAATCGGCTGTTGTTATCGGCGGAGGATATATTGGTGTTGAAATGGCCGAGAACCTTGCAAAAGCAGGTCTTGACGTATCAATCGTTGAGCTTGCAGACCACCTTATCGCTCCTCTGGACTTTGATATGGCAGCAGATGTTCACCGCTATATTAAGGAAAAAGGCATAAAGCTGTTTTTGAATAATGGAGTTACTGCCATTGAGCACAACAGAATTATTCTTCAAAAAGGAGAAATCAATGCCGATATGGTAATTATGTCGGTTGGTGTCCGTCCGGAAACTGCCATTGCAAAGGCGTGCGGTATTGAAACCAATTCTCGCAGCAGTATAATAGTTGACAGTAAAATGCATACAAATATTCCGAATATTTACGCAGTAGGCGACGCTGTAGAAGTAAAAAATTTTATAACAAATGCTCCGTCATTTATTCCCCTTGCAGGACCTGCCAATAAACAAGGCAGAATAGCAGCTGACAATATTGCCGGATATGAAAGTGAATATACCGGAACACAAGGCTCTGCCGTTCTTAAGCTGTTTGATATGACTGTTGCAACAACAGGGCTTAATGAAAAATCCGCACAGCTGAGCAAAATAGATTATGATAAAGTATATATTTATTCTTCTTCCCATGCATCATACTACCCGAACGGAAATATGATGTCTATAAAAGCTTTGTGGGATAAGAAAAGCTTAAAAATAATCGGTGCTCAAATTACAGGCTTTGACGGTGTAGATAAAAGGATGGACGTTATTGCCTCTGTCATTCGTTTCGGCGGTAAAATAACAGATCTTACCCAGCTTGAGCTTTGCTATGCACCGCCGTTCTCAAGCGCAAAGGACCCTGTAAACATGCTGGGCTTCACAGCAGAAAATATTATAAGCGGTAAAATAAAGCAATTTTTCTGGAATGAGATTGAAACTCTGCCTCGTGATAACAGTGTGACTCTGCTGGATGTCAGAACAGTTACAGAATTCAAACGAGGAAGAATTGACGGATTCATCAATATTCCCCTGGATTCCCTGCGTGCAAGAATCGATGAAATACCAAAGGATAAGCCTGTATATGTGCACTGTCATTCAGGGCTTCGCAGTTATATTGCCTGCCGAATTTTACAGGGCAATGGATATGACTGCTACAATCTTGCCGGCGGATGGCGTCTTTACGAATCCGTTATAAATGAAAAGACAGTGCCTGAATACATCTGCACGGAATGTAAATAACTCTTTATATTTTAATCTTATCTTTTATATATGTCAAATCGTACCGTTAAACAATGCATTAAATCATAAAAGGACGTGAAAATATGTTTTTTAATCTTTTTAATAATAATGATATAAATAAAGGTGTTGAGGAGTGGGAAAGCACATCCGGTGCAGTGCTCCTTGATGTACGCACAAAAGAAGAGTATAATGATTATCATATTGAGGGAAGCGTAAATATTCCACTTGATAATCTAAATGCTGTCAATCAAAGAATAGCGGATAAAAATACTCCGATTTTTGTTCATTGTCTCAGCGGTGCAAGAAGTGCCGATGCAGCAAGATATTTAAAAGCACACGGCTACAACAGTGTAAAAGATATCGGAGGTATAAACGCATATATGGGAGAAGTTGTATAATGCAATATTTCATATCGTTTTTAGAAGGTATTATAACCTTTGTATCACCATGCCTTTTGCCTATGCTGCCGATATACATTTCCTATTTCGCAGGCGGAAAGGAAAAGGATACTAAAAAAGTTATTAAAAACTCTATCGGTTTTATTTTTGGCTTTACTGTTGTATTTGTTCTTTTAGGTGCACTTGCCGGAACACTCGGCAGTCTGCTTAACGAATACAAAACCGTCGTAAACATTGTGACCGGACTTATTGTCATCTTTTTCGGACTTAATTTTCTCGGCATTTTCAAGCTTAATATTTTCAAGGGTATAAAATCAGCCAAGACGGATCATTTAGGTTTTTTCTCCTCTTTTTTATTCGGCGTTGTATTCTCAATCGGATGGACTCCCTGCGTAGGTGCCTTTTTAGGCTCCGCACTGATGATGGCAACAAGTCAGGGAAGTATCGCTCAGGGAGTATTTATGCTGCTTTTGTATTCATTAGGCTTGGGCATACCGTTTTTTATCAGTGCCATACTGATTGACAAATTAAAAAGTACATTCAATTTTATCAAAAAGCATTATAACATTATAAACACTGTCAGCGGTATTTTGCTGGTTGCAGTCGGTGTGTTGATGGCAACAGGACTGTTGGGTGAATTTTTAAACCTGCTGTCATAGGAGGAAATATGAAAAAATCAGTTAAATGGATAATAGCTGCCTTACTTTTGGTGGGATTCATCGCAGGAGCATCGGTTGCTTATAATAAACTGACTGCAGATTATAAGGATGATATGATCACTCAAAACACAACAAACCAATCTGTACAAAATCATAATACAAGCACTGCACCTGATTTTACGGTTCTTGACAATAATGGCAATGAGGTTGCTCTTTCCGACTATAAAGGAAAACCTGTTGTACTGAATTTCTGGGCAACCTGGTGCTATTACTGTAAAGAGGAAATGCCTGATTTCAACGAGGCATACAAAAATCATCCTGATGTGCAGTTTCTGATGATTAACGCAACAGACGGCATTCAGGAAACGCAGGATAAAGCGAACACCTATGTTAAAGAGCAAGGTTTTGAATTTGAAATTTTCTATGATACCAAACTGGAGGCAGTGAACAATTACAATGTAACCGGTTTTCCTGCCACGTATTTTATTGACAAAAACGGAAATATAGTGACTCAGCGAACCGGTATGATAGATAAAGATACTCTTGAACAAGGCATAAATATGATTACACAATAATGCAAAACAGAGTTTTTTGCAGAGATTAATAAAGGCATAGGTACTGTAAGATTTACAGTACCTATGCCTTAATTTTTTATAAAATACAAGAAAAGCTATTAGAGTTTAATAACTTTTATCAGTTTCAATTCAAAAGGTCTGAAATTCAGCAACTCACCAACTGCATTCACTTCATCTTCCATAATATCTGTAATGCCTGACACCTCATAACCGTCAAAACCTATAGCACATTTCTGAACGCTTTCACTGCAGTTATACAATCGCAAAACTGCACCGTTATCATCATCAGCGATTTTTACAGATTCAAGAATAATATTATCATTATCACATTTAAACGGTGCAAAATTTTCCAATCCACCAATACCATTTACGGCAACAGGTGTATTATTAATCTGATATGCATATTTATATGTGTCAGAAGCCAGCTCGCCGCTGTGCGTATAAACTGCAAGCTTCAGGGTATGCAAACCTTGATCCACATTCGTTCCCGGACCCCCAAGTGGATTTCTGATCAGGTCAATATCAATTATACTGCCCTTACATCTATAACCATACTTACAATCATTGATGATAGAAATTCCATATTTATCATTACTCATATCAACAAATTTCTGCCCTGAAACCTCATACTGTGCCTTTTCCACACTGTTGTTTTCAGTTGTCGCACGTTTGATATGACCAAAAGGAACATTAAAACTGCATTCATCACTGACTACAGTAACAGGAAATTCAACACGCATCATCTGTCTCTTCTGATGACAATCTATTGTAAGCTCCATTTCAAGAAATTCGCTGTTCTGCGTAAGAATATAGAGGCATCTGATTGTACTTGCACCAAGTTTAAGCTCTGACATTGCGGTTGCACGTGCACCATCAAGATTTGTTTCAAAAGAGGTACATTTCGCATTCCGTCGGCTTTTCTGATAATTTACAGGGTGAATATCCCAGCAATCACCAACATCTGTATAACTTGAAAACACGCCCATTTTTTTACCATTCTGAACGAACTCCTGATTGAGCACTTTATCGAACAGAGAAACGATACATCCGTCTTTGAATTGAACACGCAGTTTTTCATTTTCAATTATATTTTGCGTTGCTCTTACAACAAACTTTTTTACCTTTTTCATCTGAGACACAGAAGCAAATCCCATTGCCGGCACATCAGAATAATACCATTCACTGTCTACTTTAAAAATACCGCTTTGTGAAAACGAATTCAGATTCAGCAAGCCTTTGCCGAAAATCTGATTTGACAGATTTTCTATTCCTTCATTAAGACGAGCAAGTATTTTTTCATATCGTTCAACACTTTCATCGTATACACGGTTGATTGATGAACCGGGAAGAATATCGTGAAATTGATAAAGAAGTACTTCCTTCCAAATCGTTTCCAGTTCTTCGACTGAAACAGGAATATCAATATCACGCTCTTTTGCAAGCAGCATAAGATATTCATAATTCTTAAGTGCAAATTCACATTTGCGGTTATACTTTTTATTTTTGCTCTGGGTTGTATATGTTCCCTGATGTCTTTCAAGATACAGCTCCCCTATATGAGTCGGATAATTGGTTTTTCCGTCATCAAGGATTTTAAAGCTATCCAGAGCCTTTTTAGGTGTTACCTTCGGCATATGTGAAAGGTCTTTAAAACGGTGCATACGTTCAATATGCTCATATCCCGGACCTGCCCCTCCGTCACCTATACCATACAGCATCATTGCATTACTGCTTATTGCTCTCTCCTGATAGTTCTTCTCTCCGAATTTAAGGCGTGAGCCTTTAACAGGTCCATTGTATGTTTCGTCAGGCAGCATATGTGCAAATACCTCTGAACCGTCAGGAGATTGCCATTTAAAAGTATGATATGGAAATTTATTAACTGTATTCCAGCTCATTTTCTGTGTAAGAAAATACGGCACGCCTGCCAGCTTCATCACCTGCGGCAAGCAGGCAGAATAACCAAAGCTGTCAGGCAGCCACAGGATTTTCATATCCTGACCGAATTCTTCACGAAAAAACTTTTTGCCGTAATAGAATTGCCTTATCATACTTTCACCGCTGATGAGGTTTGAATCCATTTCAACCCAAGTTGCACCCTGTACATCCCAATTCGGTGTTTTTGCTGCATTAAGAACACGCTCATAAATCTGAGAATAATCCTCTTTTATCCAATCATAAAGTTGAGCCTGTGACGCACCAAAAATATAATTAGGATATTTTTCAATATTATGAAGCTGTGTGCTGAAAGTTCGTGCACCCTTGCGCTTGCTTTCTCTTATAGGCCACTTCCATGCAAGGTCAAGATGTGCATGACCTACTGCAAGATATTCAAACGGATGATCAGCACTCTTTTGTTCAAGTAAAGATGCAATATCTTTGCGTATATCGGCAGCCTTTTCATCAGTTATATTTTTATATGAATTCAGCAGACTTTTGCATATATTATAAATCTTAGATGTAAATTCATCAGCAGGATTTGTATCATAAACAGAAATCAGCACCTGCAAATCATAAGCAAGTGCACGGATATTTTCATTGCATACGGCAATACAAGCCTCATCAATCGCAGCTTTATTTTTCAGATTACCAAACAAATCATTTGCAGCTGCATCCACCCAGAAATCAACAACGCTGTTTTTTGAAAAATCATCAACAACCCGCTTAACAGGAAATCCAAGAGAATATTCAAACTCCGAAGCCGAACACGTAATGGACTGGACTGCAGTGCCGTCTGTCTTACATATCAAGCCTTCGCCTCCGAGATTTAAAAGATAAACAACATTTTTATTATCAGTTACTGAAGGAATTTTTCCTGTAATATGAAACCACGCACAATCAAAGTTGTTATGTGCCCAAACATCGCCAACCTTAATATTCTCGATTTTTCTGCCTGAAAAACGCTCGTCAAACTTCAATGGCTCACTGCTTACATACGCATCCATTTTAAGCTCTGCAACAGGTGTATAAGCATGGTCAAACAAGAAGTCGATCATTGAATCCATACGTTCTCGGTTTAATGTTTGCGAAACATTTGCTCCGCCTTTTTCTTTATGGCTCATACTTATGCGACTTATTTTATCAGAAACATTAAATATTTTTTGAGTAAATGTTTTTTTCATTATGCACTATATCATTCAGTTTAATTTATCAAACTGAATGATCCTCCATTATTATTTCACAATAATAATATCATAATAAAATCTTACTGACAATATATGTTTACTCAATCTGTGCTTATGCACATACTGAAACAACGTGAAAGCTGAAAACGTTCAGACTATATTACTGCTTTTTATGAATTGTTCACAATTATTTCATCAATAATTCCCTTGACCTTTCTTCTCGGAAAATGAGATTGCGCAAATCATTTTTTTCAATGGGCAGATTGTTTACAATTCCGCCGACAATTTCATGATTCATAAATTATCTCCTTGAATTAATCATTATCCATACAATAAACATTAATCGAATTCGTCAGTTTTTCAGAAATTCTGCTTACCGCCTCAGGCGGATCACCGGATTTGAATTTCATACAAATATCAATGTTGTCAACAGCATTTTTGCTGCAATTATTCATATCAACACGGAATGATGAACGCGTAACAGAAAAATTATCATCATCTTTACCGCCAACGCTTTCAATGAATTCTGAACGGTCATTCAATTTAACTGCCTTAAAGCTTTCATCAGGAACATCAAAAGGACCTTTATTCCATAAATACTCGCCGGAACACACCCTGATTTAAGATAATATGACGGATGTCCTAATACGACCGAATCATCAAATCCCATATTTTTTGCAATCTAATGTCCTTCTCTGATTAAGGCAAAGCCTATACCTTTTCGCTGATATTTGGGAAGCACTGATAATGGAGCAAGTGCAAGTACAACATGTTCTCCGACATATGCTTTCGTAAAAAGAATATGTCCGACTATCCTTCCATTCTCAACTGCTACAAGTGACAATTCTGTAATATAAGAATTGCTTTTTCTTAACACTTCCACAAGTTCCGCTTCATTACCGTCACTTTTCTCTGCAGTTTCAAATGCTGTTTTCACAACATTGTAAACTGCTGCATAATCATCTTTCTGTTCCTATCGTATATTCATCCTATTCACAACTCCGATTATAAATTATCGCATCATATTAAAAGGTTTCTGTCTGCAGCAATACCTGTTTACAATAGCGGCAATATATCTGCAACAGAATATAACACTGCTTTGCCTGAAACAATCACTCTTTCATCCATTACTTTGCAATACAGTACCCCTGTTCTTTTGGATGCCTGAAATGCACGAATATCCGGTTTACCCAGTTTATCTGCCCAATAAGGAGCAATCATACAGTGCGTTGAGCCTGTAACAGGATCTTCAGCCACATCAAGCTCAGGCGCAAATACTCTTGATACACAGTCAAAGCTCTTGCCTTTAGCAGTAACAGCAATACATAAGCCGTCAAGTTTTTTCATTTTTTCCTGATTTGGTTCTAAGTTTATAACTGCTTCTTCCGAATCCAACACAAGCAGTAAATCTCTGTCCAAATAAGCCGCTGCAGGTTTAACGCCAATCGCCTGTGCCATTTCTTCTGTTACAGCTATTTTATTGAGTTTATATGCAGGAAAATCCATTTCATAAATGTTATCTTTTCTGTTTACGGTAATTTCACCAACCTGAGTAAAAAATCTGACACTGTTTTTATTTTTACAATAATAATTCAATATAACAAATGCAGTCCCCAAAGTTGCGTGACCGCAAAAATCAATTTCACCTGCAGGTGTAAACCAACGAAGATGATATCCATCCTTTTCTGCAACCGCAAACGCAGTTTCTGAAAAATTGTTTTCGGCCGCAACATTCTGCATAAATTCATCCTCTATCCATTTTTCAAGCACACAAACTGCTGCCTGATTTCCTGAAAAGACTTTATCCGTAAAAGCATCAACTATATATTGTTTCATATCTGACTCCATTAAGCTCTATTTCTATAAAATTTATTATATCATGTAAATTTTTAATTTCAATACAGCAACATTTTTCAAAACCTAAGGCAGAAACAATTTATATATGAAAAGCCTAAAAAAAGGCAATCGCAAGGGGCAAACCCATAAAATAAAAAGGTTTCTGTTTTAGAAAATAATTAAAAGGTTGAATAAAAAATCTTGCTTAATTGCAAAATATCATTACAATATAAAATAGAGTAATGGCAAATCAGTCATTTTAAACCGTGTTCGGATTTGATTGCCTTTGTCCAGGAGGAAATTATGGGTTATTCATTAAAACAAAGTGAATTTGTCAAAGAAAAGCAGGAAACGGAATTTACATATTTTTCTGATAATGAATGGAATAAATATCCCTTCGCAGGTAAGCAAGACGTAAAGTGGTTTCGTGAGGCAAAATATGGTCTGTTTCTTCATGTAGGCATTTCGGCAATAGGCATGGTAGACATCAGCTGGTCAAGAAAAACCCATAAACTGCCTGACCCTATGTGGGGAAGTGTAGTTTCTGATGAGGAGTATGACAGTTGGGCAAAGCAGCTTGCTTTTGAAAAATTCAACGCAAAGGAATGGGCTTCCATTGCAAAGCAAAGCGGTTTCAAATATGTTGTCATTATTGCCAAGCATCACGACGGCTTTCATATGTGGGACACTGCATATTCCGATTATAAAATTACAAATTCTCCCTTTGGCAGAAATTATCTCAAGGAATTGATTGACGCATTCCGCTCGGCAGGACTTAAAATCGGCATCTACTATTCAAAGCGTGACTGGACACATCCTGATTATGAGCCTGTTCCTGTAGCAGATGCTGTTGCAATAAAAGCACCGCCTTATTTTAAAATGGAAGGCGGCAAAGAATGGTATCTTACAGAAAAACATAAACGCTATCAGGAATATATGTTCAGCACGGTACGAGAGTTGATGACCGATTTTGGCAAAATAGATCTTTTATGGTGGGACGCTGAATATAACAAAGGGATGTTCACAAAGGAAATGTGGAATTCCGAAGAACTTGAAAAAATGGTGCGTAAGCTGCAGCCGCATATCATTATCAATAACCGTGCAGGACTGCCCGGAGATTATGATACACCTGAATGTCATACAGGCTTTTTCCAAAATACACGAATGTGGGAAACCTGCATGCCGCTCGGTAAATACTGGTCTTATTCCGAAAACAAAATCAAAAGTATAAAACAGATTATCACACAGCTGCTCAGTTGCACAGGCGGAGACGGCAACTATCTTTTGAGTATCGGATGCAAACCGGACGGCAGTATTGCCGAAAATGAAACACAACGAATGAAAGAAGTAGGAATGTGGCTAAAAAAATACGGTGAAAGCATTTATGCCACGAATGGAGGGATATGGAAACCGACTAAAAAATATGTCTCCTGCTTTAAAAGCAATACTGTCTATCTGCACATATTAAAGGGTTTGCCCATAGCATATTTATCCCTGCCCTTAAATAATAACACCTTTAAATCCTTTACCTGCTTAACAGGTGAAAAGGTTAGAATAAGAGTGAAAAACGGCAGACTGCATCTTCTTATGATAGGCAGACAACTCCGCACACCTGATACGATTATCAAAATAAAGCTTTCCAATAAACCGATTATGGAAAACTGAAGGAGAAATAATTATGTTTCTTAAAAAGAAATTACCACTTTGAAAGCTATCAACCGACTGCAATAGATGCTGACAGTTGGGTGAAAACCGCATATGAAGCGGGAATGAATTATGTAATCATAATCACAAAGCACCACGACGGCTTTTGCCTTTGGGATACACATACAACAGCCTATTCCGTTCATTATTCACCAAACAAAACAGACGTTGTAAAGGCTATTGCTGACGCCTGCAGGAAGTACGGAATAAAACTCGGATTATATTATTCTTTATGGGACAGACACGAAAAATGCTATAAAAATGATGAACAATATGTGCAGTACATGGAAAAGCATTTAACGGAACTGATGGACGGCAGATATGGTGAAATCGTTGAGCTCTGGTTTGACGGAGCATGGGATAAGCCCTGCCGAGCATGGCAGCTTGACAGATTATATAATCATGTTAAATCCATGCAGCCGATGTGCCAGATCGGTGTAAATCACACTGTCGGAAAATACAGTGAGAAAAAGGGAATGCCTAAGAAACGCTATGAGCCTAAAAACTATCGTGACCGCGATCCCCTTCGTATGTTCCCATCTGATTTCAGATTGTGGGATCCGAATATGTGCAGAGCAGATGATCCTAAAATATATACTTTTAATGGCAAAGAATACTATCTGCCCTTTGAGCAGACAATCTGCTCTCGCAGGGAGTTCAGCTGGTTCTATTCAGATACATATGAAAGCAAACCGCTGATGAATACAGATGAAATCATAAAAAATTATCGTATTCTTGAAAAGGCTGATAATGTTATGGTAATCAATCTTCCGCCTGACAAAAACGGAAAGCTTGTTGATACAGATGTCGAAAACCTTATGTATGTTGCAAGAAAACTTGGTATCAACAGAATATAATCAAAAACATATACTCATTATATTTATTTTTAATTATCAAATTTGGGACTGCCGCTGTTAGTGATGTCTTTCAGCGGCAGTCCCTTTTCTCGAATTTTATGATAAAATTTTTGCAAGATCCTCTCTGTCTGTTTGCCGAGAGCTAAAGCGTGATAGGCATAAGCTGCCATACCTTTTATACCAAACAAAATGAGTGATTTCAGCGAACGGCTATCCTCATGTCTTCCCAAAGGTTTTCCATATCATAATCTTCAAATGTTTCGCTGTTGATTCTGTTTTTTTTCGGTTTCAATTTTGGTTTTCACAGTTGTCCGCAAATATACCGTTCTTAATTCAGCTCAATGGCATCTACAGGGCAGCTGTCTGCAGCCTCACGAACTGAGTTCTCCTGTTCACCGGAAATATCACCGCTTGCTTTTGCAGTTCCTTTGTCGGTCATAGAAAAAACCTCAGGACAAATACCCACACATACTTTGCATCCTATACAGTTTTCATTAACATGAGCAGTCATAAAAAGCTCCTTTCTAATTTCATAAAACGAAATTACAAACTGACCTTCTGATAGGCAACCGGTTCTTTCAGCTGTAACTCCGTCTGTTTTCAATATTCCTGTATATTACAGTATATCTCCGATTAACTGATTTATTCAAAATGCCGCAGTCTGCTGATCAGGATAAAAACAAAATCCATACAAATATTTATAAAACTTATTTAAACTTAGGATATTAAATCTTTACTATATATTTTTAAAAGCTTTGTAAGACGGCTTTTCATTACCATACAAATCTGTCGAGCCGTAAATACGCTGTTTCATTTTACCCTCACCTGCCTCACCGCAATGGGTACGATAGTCGTTAAGCGAAAACCACACATAGCCGACCATATTGGGAAGCGATTTGTAAATCGGTATTCTTTCAAGAAGAATTTGCATTCTTCGCTCATCTCCGCCCTTGAAATGAGGCTCACAAAGGCCAAATTCCGTTACCATTGAGGGCATATTATCGCATCTGTTATGCGTTTCAACAATTGTTTTTTCAACATTTTTGCAAGGCTGCCACAAGCCGAGATATTCATTCCACATAGCAATGTCACCATGAAGTGCAGCGTCATCCTTAGCTAAAAGCTTTTTAAAATGCAGTGTATTGGATACATAATTCACCTCAAAATATAGAAATATTGACTTTTTATTTCCCTTTTTAAACATATCGGAAAGAAGGTAAGCAAAAGCAATATGTCACTAAAAATATACGGACTCATAATCAGCCTTTTTAATGCTAACGAAAATAACATCTGCAGCAATACGATTATACAGACTGCCATAAATTATAGTTTGATGAACTGAAGAACAACTGACGGTTAAAAATATTGCAGACCACATTAATATGAGCCCATCGCAGTTTTCAAGACAGTTTAAAAAGCAAGCAGGCACATCACCCTATGATTATCTTCTTGGCATAAGGCTTACCAAAGCAAAGGAGCTATTAAAAAATACAAGCCTGCCGATAAGCGAAATATCCTATCAGACAGGCTTTGTGAATGATTCAAGCTTTATTTACTTTTTCAAAAAGCACGAAAAAATATCCCATCTCAAATTCAGGAATATATTATTCTGATAAAAGAATGAATCTTGCGATTATTTCTTTTTAGGAATATAATATCATTATAAATTTGATGTAATATCAGAATATTTGATATAAATTTTTGTTGTTTCGAAAAGGAGAAACTCTTGAAAAAAACGGATTTCATTTACAAGCAGCTGCCGGATACGCTGTTGCCCTGGTACAAACAAAATGCACGTGCACTTCCTTGGAGGCAGGACACCGAGCCCTATCATATCTGGATTTCGGAGATTATGCTGCAGCAGACACGTGTGGAAACTGTACGAACATACTACCTTCGTTTTTTGGAACAGCTCCCCAGCATCCACGCTCTTGCTGAAGTTCCTGAAAGCCAACTGTTCAAGCTGTGGGAAGGACTCGGCTATTATAACCGTGCACGCAATCTGCAAAAAGCGGCACATGTGATTGAAACGCAATACAACGGACATTTTCCGAATCAATATGAGAACATCCGTGCTCTGCCCGGCATCGGACCATACACCGCAGGTGCTATTGCTTCCATCTGCTTTAACCAACCCTACGCTGCCGTAGACGGTAATGTACTGCGCATTATCACGCGTATGACTGAAAACGATGCACCGATTAATCATACACAGACTAAAACCGAAATTGCCGAGCAGCTTGAAAAAGTATATCCGAAAAATGCTTGCGGACAGTTTACACAAGCGTTAATGGAGCTAGGGGCAACCGTTTGCACACCTAAGTCCCCCAAATGTACTGAATGTCCGGCACAGGAATACTGCCGTGCGTATACCAACGGCACAGTACTGAAATATCCGGTCAAGCTGCCGAAAAAAGATAAACGTTTAGAAGAACGCACAGTCTTTTTACTGCAATGCGGAAATAAATATGCTCTGACCAAACGCACTCAAAATGGTTTGCTGTCCGGATTGTGGCAGCTGCCGAATGTTCTGGGCCAAATGGATGTTGAGCAGGCATTGCATACCGCCGATACCTTTGGCGTTCAGCCTGCGGAATTATGTAAACAAATACACCGTGTTCACATCTTTACGCACATAAAATGGCAGATGTCCTGTTATCATATTCTATGTACTAAAAAAACATCTGATTTTGTTTGGGCAACTGCACAGGAGATTGAAAGCACCTATGCACTGCCAACGGCATTCCGTATGTTTTTTGAATCTCAACACGAAGGCGATAAAACAGAACGCAATTTAAAATAAAAAAGAAAGCAGAGAAGTTGTAAGAATACAATTCCTCTACTAAGGTATATCATTTTTTCTTAATTGCTCAATAACTGCTTTACTTGCTTCTGTTGCAATTCCTTTGCTCCAAAATTCTTTAGACAATCCATATCCAAAATCATAGTTTAGCAAACTGAATAGCAATAGGTTATAAAAGGCAGATTTAAGCTTATACTGCGTTAAAAATGCTCGGCATACGTCAGTATACCTACGCTTTTTGTCTTGTCTAACCTAAAATCTGCTCTTTTATAACTGCTGCGCACCTGAGATACAAAAAATAGTGTATAACTGTGCATTTCTTTTTCGCAGGCATACTGTCGTATGGCAAGAGAAAAAATGTGCAGTTATGCCTATTTTTTGCATCTTCAGGCTGTCGATATTCAGTTCGCTAAACTATGACTCTCATTCATACTGACATTGATGTAACCAACAGTCCGATTATTTTCCTTCAAACAAATTGCGTAATTATAGGCTTTTTCTTGTTTATATTTTTCTCATATTGCTTAATATAAAAAGTCTTTGCATCTTCAATCGTTTTCAAGGGAGACCATGACAAAAACTCATTCACATCAGTATCACTGAAAATTCTATAAATAGAATCTAAATCACTTTCGGTAAACTTTCTTAAGATAAGCTCTTTCAATTTGCAAAATATTGCTTGAAAGCAGAGCCTTTAACACAAATGAAATTACTGAACTAATAAATAAATTAATTATGCAAATTTCACCTAATGACAGAACAATTGCTAAAAAAATAATTCAATCTGAATTTTTCAACTATATTCCACTTCAACACGGTAGAAATTTGTTTGATATGATTTGGAACTTATCAGAACACATTACAAATCAAGAAATAATTCAGTTTTCTTATTCAAGACAAGATGGTAAAAACAGTAAAAAAACTATAAAACCTGTGTCAATTATGTTTAATGAATTCTATTTTTATCTTATTGGTTTTACTGATAATGTTGATTATCCTATAATCTTTAGAATTGATAGAATAGATAAATTAACTTCTAATGGTGATAAATTTTATGTCCCATATAAAAATAAATTCAGTGATGGTGAGTTTAGAAAAAGAATTTTATTTATGTATGGTGAAGAACTAAAAAGGATTAAATTTGAATACAGCGGTGTACCTGAAGCAATGCTTGACAAAGTGCCTACTGCAAAAGTGATTTCACAAAATAAAAATACCTATACAATCGAAGCAGAAACTTATGGAAAAGGTTTAGAAATGTGGCTAAATTCGCAAGGAAAACAAGTAACAATTAAAACTGAAAATATTGACAAAAAATTTCAAAACATTACACTTACATTATAAATATTTTGGAGAATAAGTATGGAAAAATTAGTTTCTATAGAGTGTTTTGAAGAAGATTTAGAAAACACTTCAAAACAAAAAGAATGTCAAATAGAATATGATGTTATTATAGATAACACGATAAATCCAAATTCATATTCTATGCCGTCTGTTGAAAATGATTTTACTTATACACAATTAAGTAAAATTGACGAAAAAATAGATTTTTTAACAAATGATGCTGATCAATTAGATTATATGATTGCAATTAGCAGTGGTATATTGTGTTCAGCTCTTGATTCGGTTTTAAAAGAATTTCGTTTAAATAAAACCTTTGGCGGTAATTTTGACGACAAGGACTTGTTGGATTTTTTCAATGAATCCGGTGCACAATCAGTAAATGAAAAGATTGAAAAAATTTCAAAAAAGAAAACAACTGCCAAAAAAGCTGAAAAATCAATATCAAAAGGCAACACTAAATTGAAAAATGAATCAACAGAAATGAAATCGGAAAACTTATCGAGTATGGTTCGTTTTCTTGAAAACAGATTTAATATACCTAGTGATTCATTTGAACAATACTTTGGCGGAACCACAAAACACCATTTAAATGATTTTGCACATCATCCATCAATTGTTGGACTTATTTTTTCATTATTGACACAGTTTACATGCAAATGCTACGGTACAGATGATAAAGGAGCATTTAAGGTGTTGCAAATAGTATTTGAAGAAGGACAAAAAGGCAGATTAGCTAAAATCAATGGTGCAAAAAAAACATATATAAGAATTATTGGACAAAATGTAAAAGAAAAATTCTTTTTTGGAGTCACTGTATGGTATTACCACTTGATTTCAGATTTAGCAGGAAGTTCAGGAACTCTTAGCGGATATGAGAGTCGTGATATATCAATTGTTGGAAAAGGAGCAGGTGTTCCTGGTCCTTTAATGTCACTTGCAAAGGCATTATCAGCATTGCCAATATTCAATAAATTAAATGATAAAGGAGAAAATGAAAACAAGTTTGCTGAATTTATTGATAGACTTTATAGCGGTGATGTTTTCAAAAAAATTGATCAAAACGGAAAAGAAGTAAAAAGAAAAATTGATTATCGAACTGAAAAAGGCATACAAAAAGAAATTGCTCAGCAATCCAAATGTGTTATACTTAACGAAATGATCGTCAGAGGTTTTTATTTTTCAAGGCGTTTGGGTATGGAACTGAAAAATAATAAAATTAAACGTTTTCAGGATTTAAACAGAATTGATACCAAAAAAATTATTCCTTTTGGGAATAGAACCGTCGTAAGAATGATGACTATTTCTACAGGATCTTTTACTGCAACAGATTTAGCTGTTTCAGCGGCAATCAGTGCTGTAAAATCAGGTGGAGAACCTGCAACATTTACAAAAAATTTTGTTATGAGAATTAACTTCGTTGGTGTTGGTAGGTTCGTTGTAGCAATAGGTGTTGATATAACAGAAGGTGCAGTTCGCAGCAAATTAGTTAATGACATCAGCATTTATTCCGCGCAGCAAGCAATTTTAAGCGATAGAGTTACCCAACAAACGTCAGAAATCATGTTAGATTTTGCAAGAAGATTAAGCGGCGAAACAGAACAAGGAATTCTTGAACATTTAAAATATTTAGGAGATTATGATGAAGAATAATACATATGCATATAGATTAATTTTACAGGAAAGTCAAAAAGAACTTGATAATGCAATAAGAAATATTGAGTTAATGCGTGCTCAAGATCATGCAGTTGATATAATAAGAATTGTTGAAAAATATTATAGCAATCTTGATGAACAACCTGACATTGCAATAAAAAGATTGAGTTGTGAGTTAATAGAATATTTAAAACTTATCAAAGCTACATATTATGAAGGACGTTGCTTGACGAATGCCGAATGGCAATTTATTTGCGACTATATTCTGACAAAAGATGTAAATGCAAATAAAGAGTTAAAGATTGAGGCTGAGAAAAGAATTAAATCATTTATAGATAGAAAATATCGTTTAAGAATCAATGGTCCGTTTGAAGGCGTTATTAATAGCTTGAATGAAACAAAATGTGAAATCGCAAAAATAATAAAAGAATACGAAAATTCTCGAGAAGAAAAAAGGCAAAAGCATTATAAAAACATATTAGAAAAAGAGAAAACTAATATATCTAATAATCTTATTTCTGTTTTTGATATTAACAAACGAGTTATATATTCAATTCAACATAACATAATGAAATATGATATTGAAAATGAAAAGAACGAATCAAAAATGCAAAAGAAACTTGCATATTTATTGAGATGGAAAAAGTACATTTGTGATTTTCAACAGATAACTATTTTTTCACAGTCATATTTTATTGAAGATGATAAGATTTTGTGCAATGAAATAAAAAATATAATACATCAATCAAAAGATGAGACAAAAAGTACAGTTCTGCTTGTGGACTGCTTGCTATTTGAGCCATATAGTGATATCCAAACTGAAGAAAACAAAAATAAACACACACTTAAAATTTCATCAGACTACATTAAAGAGGTTTTATGTACAAAATATCATTTGTTTGATATGGACAAACTTAAATTAGCACAGTCTAAGATAAAGGCTAATATAAAACGAATGGACAATACAAGGGAAAAAATAGTATTAGCAACGGCATCTTCTTTGATGCTTACTTTAGCAACAGGAGGACTTGCAAATGCATTTGCACCTGCAATAGCGGTTGCATTAGTCGGCGGAAGTTTTTCCGGCTTATCCGGCGCTGCCCTTACCAGTGCAAGTCTGGCACTTATGGGTGGAGGCTCAATAGTTGCAGGAGGATTTGGAATGGCAGGTGGTACATTAGCTATAACAAGTGGCGGCGCAATTATAGGTGCGTTATCCGGTGCATCCACTACGACTCTTGCTTCTATTCTTGTCGATGGTGTTGGAATGAAATCGTGTGTTAAATTAATAACTATATGTGATATATTATTGACATATTATAGTTATGATAATTCTAAATCGGTGTATTCAATCATGGGTATTTGTAGCGAATATATTTCTTCAAGCAAAGATTATCTTGAACTTGTTAAAAACGAACTCAAGGACTCGGAATCAACTTCAGATAATGGAGACAAAATTGAAAAAGTTAAAATAAAGCAACAAATCAACGAGTTAAAAAAGATAAAAAATAATATTGAGAAGAATATAAAGTATTATGAAAAAGCTAGAAAACTTATTCACGAAGATCGTGAGAAAGCAGAAAAACAAATAAACAAAAAGCAAAACAAGAAAAAATTTATTAAAACTAAATAATTCACTAAAGACCATCTTTATTGCTATATAATAGTAAATTAAGATGGTTTTAATTTTATATATGCTTATGTTTTTTATAAAGAAAATATTTTTTATTATGCAGAATTGTTATTATTCTTTATATTGACATAAAAAATAATTTTGCTAAACTAAATATTGTTGGCAGAGGAAGCCAATATTATACATTACAATTGAATATTTTACTTGTTATTTTATAGTTTAACCAATGAGTTAAAACTTATTTTTGAGTTTAATGTACGATAGAGATATTAAGTCGGACATTGAAACGAATATACATTTACATAACAATTCCTCACACAAAGGAGTAGTCTTGTAAAATATGTGTAGGTTTCCGTGTCCGACTTTTGTTTTGTCTTTTCGGTATTCTGATATCTCTGTAACAGCAAAAGTATATACTCAAATTGTAGACGAAGTATTTGAGCAAAACAGAAAAAAATGAGCAGAGTACGCTAATCAGAAAGAACAGAAAACAATAAACAAACAAAAGTAAAAGAGGTAAGAACACTGCAAAATATACAGTACCCCTAACTCAAAATTTGGTGACAAACAATATAAAAAGTTAAAATTTTTATTTGGCCTGGACTTTGGCAGAAAAGTGTGGTATGTGTTGTGTTGCAGAAATGCATTGCTCCGATTGCTGCAACACAAATTATTATGGTAAAGGCGAGGGATTAAATTCCTCGCCTTTATCTCTCAAAAGTCTCTCACCAAATTGGCAAGGTTTGGCGAGTTTGTGTGTCTTAGAAACCTTACAGAGTTCTGCTATTTGAAATTACAAATAAATGCTCAAAGTAAAAAAGCACCTTGAAAGGTGCAAAATGTGCCAAAAGGCGAAAAAATGGACAGTTCGCAATGAACTGTCCTAATCCGGCAGAGATATAAACACCTGCATACTACGTATGCAGAACCTTGACGTTCGCTCGCTATGCTCGCTCGGCTAAAGAATTCGAATCTTAAATGATGGAGTCAGAGTGGTAGGCTCTACTAAAATATTTGCCGATTTCAAGCCATATTTTAAGTTTTAGTGTCTACCAAATGTCTGCAATAATTTTTGTTATGGTTTCATCTAAAATAATACCGACTATTACTGCAAAGATTTAATCTCGTAATCCTTCAATCTTGGTAAACAAACAATATAAAACAATAACAAAAATTATAATATTCTTTCAACTGTAATTTTATTTATAGTTGACAACATTAAATGTGTGTCTCGTTTCTTTGGCATAATTTCCTGATACACATTACCGACACCGAATTTTGTGCGTTCTGCCGTTCGGATGATTAACGGACCTTGTGCTATATAGTCCTTATATTCACGCAGACGCATTACAAAATTGCCGTCAATATTGAAATAATCATTGATAAGAATATCACCGCTGAACACCTGCAGATTAAGTCCCGAAAAATCAAACTGCAATTCAATATCAAAGTAATTATCCAGCAGTTTTGAATCCATTTTTAATTCATAATACTGTCTTTTTCCATGTGAATACAGGTAATAACCATATGGCAATTTAACCTTATCACACTGTCTGAATTTAATCTTATCAGATAAATCTATGTTTTCTTTTTTCTCGCAGTAAACCGTATTTTCATCTGTATAAACTGTTCCGTCTGCAAAAAATGCACGGTTGTTTGCGATATGAAGTTGCTTTGCCTTTTCAATCGGCAGAACAATCATTCTTATATTCTCTTCACAAATACCCTCTTCATCGAGTGGAATATCTTTTACAATTCCATTCACTGAATATTTAGGCTTTATACCCTCACATTCTGCAAAATAACAAACCATTTCGCCATTCTGTTCAAGCCTTGCAATCGGCTGTGCAAGAATATAATCAAAATGAACATTACCAATATTCAGGTTAAAGGGATAGAAAAACATGGTACCTGCCTGAACATTAATATCAGGCAGAGCAAACTGTTTACTGTTCGTATTCAATGTAACAGAAACATTTTTAAAGTCACGATATTCCAAGCCTTTTTCATAGGTAGATACAAAGAAATATCCGCTCATATTTTCATCCATTCTGACAGAGCATTTCAGAAAAGAAATATCATTAGGATCAGTCGATTTCCATTGTGGGAAATAAGCCTGTTTCGTGCAGATTTCCGTGTCAAAATATTGCGTAAACAAATGCATTAAACGAAGTAAATCTCCATGAGGTCTGCACTCACCGTATCTGCTTATAGGTGCCTGAAAATCATAATCAATAACAGGATAATTGTTCGGATAGCCTGTAATTCTGCTTTCCTGCATAAAGCCGTTTATCGGATTTCGCCCGCCATGAAACATATAGTAGCCAAGTAAATTACAGCCGGACGCAAACTTTGCAAATCCAACACCATAACCATCCTTTTCACTTATGTATGGTCTGCGATGCTGTGTAACCTGATTGCCGGGTCCTGTTTCACAGGATGCAAAAGGCACAAATTGATATGCATCTGCTTTTGCTTTTTTCTTTTCTTTAATTAAATCTTCACCAATTTCAGCCTCTGTTCTTCCCGGCATTATTGAAAATCTGTTATTCGGCTTCAAAGCCTTTTTGCCCATACTCCATGGGGCATCGGGATAACCGCCGACCATTGGCAGAAATTCATCATCAGGACAATTTGACGGCCACGCTGTCATAGTAAAAAACGGCGTTTTAAATCCTATTTTTTCTGCAATTCTGCGTAAAGTACGGATATGCTCCGTACTGCCTGTATATTCATTTTCAAGCTGAATACCAAGAACGGTTTCTCCGTCGAGATAAGGAGCAACCTCTTTATACAAGCCGTTCCAAAAATCTTCAACTTCTTTGAGATATTTAGGATTATCCGTTCTTTTATACGGCATTCTGTTTATGCGCTTTGGGAAGCCACCGCGCACAACCTCTCCATGATCCCAAGGACCGATACGAAGAATACAAGGCATATCAATTTCTCTGCATATACTTAGAAAATGAGCAATATCATTATCTCCCGAAAAATCAAATTCGCCCTTTTCTTCCTCATGAAAATTCCAGAAAACATAGGTGGAGACCACATTAAGTCCGCAGTCCTTCATTTTCAAAAGCTCTCTTTTCCAGCTTTCATTTGGCACTCGGCTGAAATGCAGTTCGCCTGCAATGGGCAAAAAAGGCTTGCCGTCTTTTGTGAAATACAGTGTATTTACACCATATCGGCTTACCGTATTTCCGTATTTAAAATTTCCTTGCCTAACAGGCAATGGATTTGCATTCATTTCTATTTTCATAACAACCTCTATTTATGAATTTTAATCTGCTTTGCATTTACTTTACAAAGTGTATCATACGATGGCTTTTTATTACCATATAAATCTGTTGAACCGTGAACTCTTTGCTTAAATCTGCCTTCACCCTGTTCGCCAACATGGGTTCGGTAATCATTCAGACTGAACCATACATAGCCCTGAATTTTATCTGCACAATTAAAGTAATCAACATTATCAATAAGTATTTGATTTCTGCGTTCATCACCGCCCTTAAAATGCGGTTCACATAAACCAAATTCTGTTATGATAAGCGGTTTGCTTTTGCAAATGTTATTCACCTCAAGAATTTTTGCAGGGATATCATTACACGGCATCCATAACCCCAGATACTCATTCCACATTGCAACATCACCAAAAAGTGTTGCATCTGTTTGCCTGCCCTTAATAAATCCTAAGGTATTTGAAACGTAATTTACACAGCGTGTTTTATCTTTTGATTTAAAATACTTTCGCATTTCAGTAACATATTTCTGCGTTCTTTTAAATTGACCGCCAAGCTCATTGCCAACGCCCCAGAATATAATAGACGGATGATTGAAGTGTGCCTTTATCATTTCATCTGCCTGCTGCTTTGCAATGGTCAATTGCTTTTTATCCGGTTTCTTCGGTGCACCCCAAAACGGAATTTCCTCCTGAACAAGGAGTCCGTTTTTATCACACCAATCATAAATACGGTTGTCCTGCTGCCAATGAAAGCGTGTAAATCTGCATCCACTGTCCTTAAGCTGTTTTAAACACAGAATACTGTGCTCAAGCGGCTCTGCCATTCCGTAATCAGGATGAGAACCGGGCATCCATTCACAGCCTGTTAAATAAACAGGTTTATTATTGAGGAATATATAATTTTCGCTTACCCTGATTTTTCTCAGTCCAAATTTCTGAGTAAATGCATCATTATTTGTTTTAATGGTTAAGTTATATAAATTGGGATTATCAAAATCCCAAAGTTTCAAATTGGAAAACTTAATTTCAGCATGATTATTGCGTATCTGCTTTTTGATTCTAAGAACGATTTCATCGGTTTTATAATCAGATATAATAAACTCTGCATTCTCATTCATATGATTATCAAAAAAGCTTATATCCAAATCAAGATAACCATTGCAGGTATCATCAGCAATATCAGTAAGCAGCGGTGCTACAAGAACAGATTCTATAGAATCTGCATCTGCAAATAAAACAGATACCTCTCGGATGATTCCGCCGTCATCTGCCCAGTCGAAATTTTTCATATAAGGCAGCATATTTTTGCTTGGAGTATTATCTGCAATCACCTTAACACAATTGTTGCAGCCGAAAAATACCGCATCCGTTATATCAAAAGAAAATGGAGTATATCCGGAACCGCTGTGCGTGCCGATATGCGTATCGTTAACATAAACATCTGCAGTATGATAAACAGCACCAAAATGCAGAATCACTTTCTGATTTTGCTTATTTTTATCCACGAACACAGTAGTTTCGTAATTTGCCTTTCCTCTGTAATGCTGTGTTTCCTCACAAACATTCCATGTGTGCGGTGTTTTTACTTTTGCATTATAGTTCAGTTTATAAATACTAAAGTCCCAATCGGACAGTATCTGTTTTTCTCTCATAATAAACATTCCTTTAATTCATTACAACATGTTCAATATCCGCTGTAGCATTTCCGTTTTCCGTGTGAATTGTAATCACACTTCCACCTGTTTGCTCAGCAAAATTCCAAGGTGCAGGAGAAGGACCTGTTTTCAGCCCATAAGCCATAGTAATGCCGTCATATGTAATTACCGCATTATTTTCGTGATCGTGACCACAGATAATATGTGTAGTGCCAAGCTCCTTGCATTTTTCAAAAAAGCCTGATTTTACAGGAGCAGTTCCCGGAAGATAGTCACATTTTCCAAAGCCGTATTCTTCAGGAATTGTATAGCTTTCATCACTATTCTGAACACCATATTTTTCAACAGTCTCTCTGAATTCAGGCTGTGCAAAATGAGAAAAGGTCATTGACGGCACTGTTTTGCCGGCTACAGATGCAATACCATTGGCATTCCACTCAAACCACGCAATCTGTTCATAACCCATATAAATCTCTTTTGTTGAGCCGTCATTATATTGTGTATATCTGCCGTTATCAAGCATAAAGAGAGAATAAATCGGATTGCCGTTTTCAGTTATATTTACAACATAATTGCTACAGCCGTAAAGATTGGACGGACCCTTTTGAAACAGGCAATATTCTGATTTCATAAACTGGTCACCCTGCCAGTTCAGTGTTGTCATTGGTATTTCGTTATCGTGATTGCCGAAAACAACAGTCCACGGCAGTTCAAAAGAATCCATAACCTTAATAAATTCTTTGGTTAAAAATCTTGATGTAACACCCGACACATTGTCACCAACTGTTGCAAGCATATCAGGCTGTGTTTTTTCTACAAGTGCCTTTATCTGCTCATAGCAAGCTTTATTGTCTTTGGGATTCATCCAAAGCTGTGAATCGGTAATAAGCAGAATTCTGAAGTCTTTATCAGGATTCTTCTCTACGGTCTGAATGGTACTGATATCAAATTCATCTGATTTTGCCCACACTTCAGTATGCTTTTCACCCATTAACGGAAAGAACAGCACACCTGCAATAATGATTACAACAGCAAGAATCACTGCGGCAATTGAAAATATAGTTTTCAATATCTTTTTCTTTTTCGTCATTTTAAATTCCCCCTTGACAATTTATCTTTTATTCAAAGCAAACAGAAAATTCAAAAGTATTCTGTTTATTAAGGTTAAATCTTTCACCCCAGTAATTACCCCACAAAATTGAGCGCTTATAATTGCCTTTGCTTATCTGCAATTTTGCATTAAGTGGGTTCGCATAGGCGTTTATGTTAATGCAATCTGTATTAATCAGCACTTTTTGGTTATTGAATGTTTCAGCAAGATAACTGCTGATGTTCAACCTTTTTGTTTTAAAATCATTGCTTGCAAAACGATTATATTTACTTGCTTTTTCATAATAAGCATAAGAAGACATATCATCTTCCCAAGTGATATTATTCATATCCGTATCATCATAATTATGCATTTTTCCAACCCTATAGGCAGTACCGAAATCTCTTGCAATATGATTATTCGGATAATCATTATAAAGTGAATTTCTGTGCCATGATACAGATTTAAAATCATCAGAAAGCTCTATATCCACACCAATTTCACCGATAAGATAGAAAGAGGATAATTTATTTTTTGGTTCAACCTTGAAATTCAATACATTTCCTGTCTGATTAACAGTAAGCAGAAATACTCTGCCGAAGCCAAAATCAACAGTATATGTATTTTCATCTGTTTTTACAATTTCTTTATAGAGAACATCAAATTTATTAAGCCCTGTATAAAGGTGCATACTGCAGATTTTAACTGTTTCTCCCACCATTATACAATTCTGTGTATATAACGGATTTACAGCCGAAGGATTGATTTTCAGCTGATCGTACACTTTATTGACAATACAGCTTTCTACTGAAATATTTCTATAAGAAAATTCAACTTTCATGTTATCCGTGCAGTTTATATGTAAAAGTGAAATTGTTCCAAATCTATGAGGTTCAATATTTTCCTGAATTCTATCACTATAAAGCAGTTTTCCGTTTTTATCCTTAACCGTTACGCTGACTTCATTAAGATTTGTATGATCAAAACGATTCTGAACCTTAAATCGGATTTCATCACCGTAAACATCAACACTATTGATTTTAACAGGCGTAAACGCTTTTTTTGTCAAATAAGCCTCAGGCTTAAGCCTTTTAAATGCATCAAAAATACATCCCCATTCGCCATAACCTGCACACTCACCTTTGAGATGTTTCTGATGTTTTTCCATCTTCTTTTCAGGCAGATAAAACACATCATCAATTGCCGCCCATATGTCACATCCTAAGGCACCGTCTGTATTAAAAATATTATCCCAGCCACGCTTTATGCTTTCTCCCCAGAAGACACGACAGCTGTTATCATATTTTAAATCATCAATATTATAACACGGCACATGTGCAAATTCATCATGAAGAATTGGCATATCCTTTCTGCCAAGCTTTGATGTAACCTTTGCATAGTGCTTGCTGTAAATATCGTAAGGCAACGGTCTTGATGCTACTGTGCACGGATAACTGAAAATAACGGGTCTTGTTATATCTTCATTTTTAACATAATTATAACAATCCCTAAACCCTGCTGACTTTTCAAAACCCGATTCATTGGCAATAGACCAGATAATCACACTTGGATGATTTCGGGAGCTTTCAACCATTTCTTTAAAGGAATTGAGAAAATCACCGGAAGAATTATAAATATCAAAACCATTTGCACCCTTAAAGCAGGCGGCATTTTCCTGTTCTACATACATCCCCAGCTCATCACACACCTCAAGCATATAATCACTTACAGGATAATGTGATGTGCGTATATGGTTTACGTTGTGTTCTTTATAAGTTTTAATTTCATTATAAATATCTTCTTTTGTTAAGGATCTTCCATAAAGTCTTGAAACATCGTGACGGCACACACCACGCAGTTTTATTTCTTTTCCGTTAACATATACCTTGTTTTTGTCTGTGTTGTTCTTACCGCCGTATGTAATTTCCCTGAAACCGAATTTCATTGTATTTTCCTGCAGAGAAATGCCGTTCTTGTCACACAAAACAGTTTTCAGTATATACAAATTCGGATGCTCAGCATCCCATAAATCAGCAAATAACACCTCAAGCTCAAATGAAATATCCGGTGAATTCACACTGATTTCTTTTGCTGCTTTTATCTTTCCCTCACGGATTATATCTGTTTTGAGAACAAGTCCTTTGCAGTTTCCTGATAAAAGCATATTTACTTTAGCAATTGAAGTACTGCCGTTTACAAAAGTATCAATATGAGTCTGCAAAATTGCTTTTTGAGGCAAACAGAACATTGTAATATTACGAATAATTCCGCCGATATTATGATGCGCATAATAGCTTGCCCATGCAGAATTACTTTGATATTTGCCGTCTGTATTCCAGACAGATTTTTTATTTCCCTCTATATCTGCAACGCCGACAATAAGCGTTATTTCTTTTGCTTCAGCAAAATCTGTTATATCGACATCCCACACAGTAAATCCACCGATATGAGATTTGATAAATTTATTATTCACCCACACTCTGGCATTTGAATAAACGCCCTCAAAACGAAGAAAAATACGATTACCTACATAGTCTTTTGGGATTTTAATGATTCTTTTATAATAATATTCCGTATTATTTTCAATATCAAATTCCTGCATAATCAGTGAAGACGGAACAATAACATCCTGCCATTTTTCAGCATCAATAATACTAAAATCATAATCCTGTTTATGTGCAAAAGCTTCCGGAATATCTGCTATTTTTTCAAGCAAAAGCATCCACTCGTTTTCAATATGATTTGTCAGGCACTGAAAAACACATTTCTTATCAAAAATCTTATCAGGAATCAACGGCAGATATGGACTATATGTTGCAGCAGCCTTATTTTCAATACTCATTTTCTAACCTCTATTCCTTTAATTTCTTAAAATACTGTCTGTAAACAGCAACAATAGAATTAATCAGCACAATCAGATAAAAAACAGCAACAGATAAACCCTGCTGTGTATCAAAATACTGAACAGTCCATAAAATCGTTCCGAACAATCCTGAGAGTAATGTTATAATATACGCATTTTTATAATAGAAAGCAAGCAGCAGACAAGCTGTAACACTGAACACAAAGAATATGTCATCAAAAATTACTGAACTACTGTTTAATAAGGATAATACAAAATACATAATTACACCAAGCAAAAGCAGTATCTCCTGACAATATGCCGCAAATACAAATCGAAAATAACTGCATTACTAACAAAATGCTATATTTTTTAGTCAATTTGCAATACTCCTTATTTTACATTAAACCCATCATAACCATTTGAATAATATTTTTCATCAAACGGAATATTGGAGGCAAGCCAGGTTGTGCGTTCCTCTAAAGTCTGGTTACCGTGAGAAGTTCCAAGTCCGCCATGATCATTACCGAAAACAACGAGCCATTCTTCATTGTATATTTTCTCTCGCTCTTCAATCGCATTTAAGATTGAATTTGCATACATATCACAGTTCATTACTGCACCGGTGTATTGTGTGCTTGCACCAAATCCGAAAGTGTGACCTGCTGTGTCTATATTATGAAAAATTGCTGTGATTACATCGTCACCCTGTGCCATTCTGTCAAGAACATAATCACGCATTCCCGTATCATATGGTGCGGAAGAAGACGGTGTTTCAGGTGCAACAAAATTATAGAGCTCTATGCTTTCTGCTCTTGTTTTTTCCAGCTTGTCAGACTTGGCTCTGTCTATATCACAGAATACCATAGGCAGATTATTCTGCATAACATATTTGACCTCTTCCTTTACATTGACATCAAGATACTGATCCCAGTCAAAGGCAAGCGAAGAATGAAGCCCTTTTTCAGCATATTCAAGCATATAGGTTTTATAATCCATGTTTTTAGAATCATCATTTGTTTTTATGCCATGCTTACTACCCCAGACACCTGTGAAATGAGATGTCCAGCTTGCAGATGTTGAGGTTGTCTGTTCAGTGTCAGTATCTGTTTCACCACCGCAATAAGCGAGATAAACTCCGCCTTTTTGGGCAATATCATTTATTCCGCTGAAATTCAATTTGGAATTAAACGCAGTTAAATCAGAATTATTATTTTGAAGAACATATGGCAATGCATCAGGTCGCATTCCGTCAAAGCCTATAAATAATACTTTGCGGACCTTGCCGTTCGGAGCAACTGCTTTGCCATTTTTTATCTCACATACATCTAAAAAATCATGCACATGAAAATAGGTTTGATATTCGGCAACTGCTGTTTCAGGCGTATTTTTCCAAAAAGAATAACTGCCAAGATTTTTCAAATAATCACGATTACTTTTCACTTTGATTTTTCCGTGCTTATAGCCTGCTGAAGCAGCTTTTATATTGCTGCAAATCATTTTAACTAAGTCTGATATAATCATAATTATCCAATCTCTTTACCGAAAGTTATACCGCTCATTGCTCTGTGGCGGAATACAGCACGAGTTGTGAATGAGCCGTCCTCTTTAATTTCAATCAATCTGCCGCCACGAAGCGGTGTCATATAAATATTGTGGTCGCAGGAAAGTCCATATGAAAGGCGGATTCCCTGATATTCAACCTCAAAATTGTTCATATGATCGTGACCTGCAAAGCAGCCCTTGGTTGAACCGAGCTCAACCATTTTTTCAAACATCATATCATCAACTGCAGGTGTACCGTCTTCATTCACAAACTGATAACCCCAAAGGCGTTTGTCAGTTCCCTTTGCTTCTTCATATGCTGTCATATATTCCTTCATCGGAACATGGAAAAATGCAAGTGACGGAACAACCTTTGACTCATCACCGTTTACCTCTTTGGCAATTGTTTTAACTGTATTTTCATACCATTCAATCTGATTATCATGGAAATGGTCATAGCCATTATTCTCTTCATCCCAGCTGTGCGTATCCATCATAATCAGCGAGGTTATAACCTTGCCGTTATCATCTGTAACATTGTAATAGTAATTACCCATACCATCAACATTTTCATCCCCTGCCTCATAAATGCAGTTCGGAAGTGTTTCAAGATAGTCACTGAGTGTCTGCTTATCTGCTATTTTTTCAGGGTCTAAAACCTCGTCAGGCTCATATTTAATATCAAGCCCCTCATGATTGCCGAATACAAAGCCCCATGGAATACCCAATTCCTCCATAAATGTGCAGAAGGTTTTGAACGCTGTGAAATTTTCTTTTTCACTTGTTAAATCTCCTGTCAGCATAATCATATTAGGGTTTGTTTTTTCTACCATAGCCGTGATTGTTTTAAAGACTTTGGCATCCTTTTTCTCATCATTTAAAATATGTACATCCGTTATCTGCAAAACAGAAAATGCTGTATCCTCTGCCCTTTTATAATCCTTATGATAAAATCCCACGAATGCAAAAGCACCTCCGACAATCATTGCAATAACAAGCACAATGCTCAATAAAACCTTTACCCACTTTTTCATATCAATTCTCCTCACTTGGTTTAAACACTATAAAATCAAACTGCTTTGGTACAGTGATTTCATTTTCCTGTTCGCCGTATTTTTCTTTTCTGATACCCTTATAAAGAATATCTAAAAACTTATCTCCCTCACGGAAATCAAGCAATTTCAAGCCGCCGTTTTGCATAAGCACCTCTTCTGCCTTATCTGCATTGCCTGCTTGCAGATAAGCCATAGAGAGATACATATTCAGTCTTGGCGACTCTTTTAAGTCTGCTGAAATCATTTCAAACAAATCTGTAATTTCTTTATAATATTCGCCTTTCATAAGCAATCTGAAAATGCTTTCACAAACCGAATAATTATCGGCTTTTTCTTTAACAGCTTTAATCGCAAAATAGGAAAACGGCTGATTTTGCTGATATAAAACAGCTGCATACAAATGATTGTTTAAATAATTATTATCCAGTATCAGACTTTTTTCACAAAGCTTCTTTGCCTTTTCAAAATTTCTTTTATCATATTCGATAAGTGCAAGCTGATACGGTATCTGCCAATCCGTTTCATTCATTGATTTTTCAAGTATATTCTGCATTGCTTTACCAAAGGCGAAGGAACTTGCTGTTTGAGAAAAAGCGCCGTTATCAACAAAGTCTATCCACGACTTTGCATCTCCTCCGGGTGTAAATTCAAGATGCTTTGGTGCGTTGTTTTCAAGCATATTGTTCAAATATCCAAATCCGCTGCCGCACAATACAATTTCACCCTCTTGAAGTGAAATATCCGCAGCAGCCTTTTTACACATTGCATCAAGTTTATCTGACGAATACATGCTGTTTACCTGTTCATTTACTGCACTGACAAGTTCATCATAGGATTTGCCGACAGCATCACTGCCGATATCTGCAAGCGTATAACACTCCATAAAAGACCATGTTGTTTTAGGCGGCATCGGCAAACATTCATACTGTGTTTTGCCAAGACCTGCTTGAATTTCAACATACCAGCCGGCCTTGTCTGTCAGCATATCCTGCCAGTGTGCAGAGCCTTCAATATGCCCCCATGAAAACAGCTTTCTGCCTTTCAGTCGATTGCTTGAAAACTGCAGAAGTCCATATCCGTTTGCATCCACATTTGCAATAAACTTGTTATCGTTTTTATCAATATCATAAAAATAATCTATGGTATTCGTAATATTCTCAGCATACGAAACATCAATACCGTTATCAATCGGAATGGATGATTTTTTTATACCCATTCCGTCAGAATTGTTATAGGCACTGCTTGCAGGAACAGCAACCCGGCCACCCTTATATTCAGGCGTTGCCATATTGCTCCACCAATACATCGGTACGACCTCTTCATTCGGATTTTCGATTCTGACACAGGACATCAAAACATTCTTTTCAATCCAGAAATCCATTTGATAATAGATACTGCGTGTGCGCTCAAACTCGTAAAGCCTTAAGATTTCCTCGCCGTTTTTCCCCTTAACCCTTGCGGTATACATAGGTGAACAGGTAAACGGTGTATGACCGATTATGCCACAGTTCCATTCTACACCGCCGGAAAACCATGCATTGCGGATACTCAAATTGCGAAAACGGATAACATCATTTGTATAAAGAATATCCCTTTGCTTTTTCTTGTCATAAAGCTTCCACAGCCTGCCGCCGAGTGTAGGCAAAAATTCAGCATATAAAAATTCATTTTCAAGGATTGCAACAGGCAGTTTCTGTTCGGTTTCATCTGCATAAAGATTCTGTTCTGTGTAAGGATATGAATTTTCGCGGGTTCCGTAGCCGATAAACAATCCTTCAAAATCATTTATGGTTGATTTTGCTTTAATTTTCTCTTTTTCATAAGACAATGACGGAAGCACAGACTCTTCACACATTGTGCTGCATTTATAAATTTTTTCTGTAAAGGTCAGCATAGATTATTCTCCGATTTCATATGTATTATTTTTTAAATCAATCGTTACAGTTGTGCCGTCTGAATAGGTTGCTCTCTGCTTTTCATAACAGCCTAAAAATTCGTGCTTAACCATTTCCTTGTTATAAAGCTTTGCCTGAAGCTGAGCAAAAGGTTTCACACGCTCTATTTCTGCCTTCAGCTTTTCATCCTCAAGTAAATCAGCATCAGCAGAACGAGGGTCATTTCCAAGCTTCATATCCTTTTCAACATAAGGATGAAAATACGGCATACCTGCATTCAATGCACAATGCAAATCGCCATTTTCGCCCTTTGGAATGCCCCAGTTATTCCACCAATTCCACGGTATCATAATACAATCATGAAAAACAAGACTGCCCAGCGGAACAGGAATTCCCATTGCTTCACCATTTACCTGCGGTCTTAATGTATATGGACCGTGATGAACAAGCGCAATATGATTTAAAAGCTGCATTGCGGGCTCTTCTGATGACATAATAAGTCCTTTTTCATTCAGATAATCAAAGCAGCTAGCACGGTGATTTATGCTTTCCTCTCTTGTGACCTTGTGATTGGGGTGGAAGCATTCATCGCCGTTCATAACAGAAAATACATCAAGATATGCGCCCTGAACATCTATGTTATTCTCTTCAAGCTCGCTGTAAGTTTTCTTTACAAAATCAAGTGCCTGTGATGCACAAAGGAATGTATGCTCGCCACCATCCCAGATTGAGCAATAAGGGTGTGACCCGTTAATATGTGTAACCGCCTTTTCAGCATCATAAACAGGTGAAGTATAATAAAAATCTCTGTACTGATCGTGCAGGGCAAATATATAATTTATATCACGGCAGGCATCCGCAAAATTCTTTAAACCATTCCAGCCGCCTGCCTCTTTACAAGGCGGTAATATGTAAGGATGATTATTATCGTAACCCTCTTCACCCCAACCGTCTGTATGAATATAGAGCTTATCAAGACCGAGTGATTTAATTCTTTTCATTTCCTCAGCACGCTGATCAAAGGTTGCATACAGCACCTTATTTGTGCCGTTTTTATCATAAAATTTTGATGCCGGCTGAATCTGAGAAAAGATTTTGTGATGCAAAACAGGACAGCCGATAAGATTTTTTATATTCTTATTTTTCTGAATTTTATCATCTATGGATACAAACTGATTTGTTTCAATCAGATACCTTCTGTAATCCTTTGCAATTGTGTTGTAATCACAATTTTCGTGGAAGATAAATTTAATTTTCCTTTCATAGGAAAGCTTGCCGAGAGATGACATCCAATGCACGGAATTTACAAAAGCACCGTGCCTGCCCGGTGACGAAAACATACAAGCATCATACGGTGTTTCAGCAATGGCACAAAATCCGTGTCCATCGCACACTCTGCCCCAGAACGGCATATAGCAGTCACCCGTGTTGATTTTTCGTAAATAATGCTCAAAGCCGATTGTTGAAAGAATATTTTTCTTATAGCCGTCAGGCAAAATAAATCCGTTTCGCATTGCATCGATATGATAGGACTCTTTGCCTTTTTTCTTCGAATTAAAAGGAGCAGGAAAATAAACTGCCTGAATATCATATCCTGTTTCATTTTCTGCCTTTAATGAAAACTCAACTGTATCTGTGCCTGTAATTTTCGCAGTACAGACGAGTGTAAAACCAAGCTTTTTGCCAAACGCAGCATAGTCACTGTATCGGCAGATAATCTGATTATCAAATCTTTCAACACTCTTTTTCAAAGCACTGATTAATGGTCTGTATGTACTGATATACTTACTGCCAACCTTTTTTCGCAGAATAATATACGGTCTTCTGCCGTCACTCACCCATGAAAAGCCATTGTGCTTAATTTCATAATCACCTGTTAATTCATTATAACCTATTTTAATGTTGCTCTTTTTCATTTAATCCACCTCAATTTTAAAGCAAATCGGCATTGTATCTTCAACCTTTTCGCTAAGCTTAACTGTTAATCCTTTCGTATCTTGTGCAAAGCTTACATTAACATTGCTGCCAAGAACAGAAATATTCTTAATTACGCAGTGGAACAAATCCATCGTATCTGCAAGCGATTTGATTTTAAATTCTGCTTTTCCTTTTGGCTTCAATGCAAATGCATAAACAACACCTGTTTTGCAGGTGAAACGATAATCCTTTGAGGTGTAGCTGAAATGCTCTGTAAAAGAGCCACCCTTTTGCTTTTTACCCTCACCAAATACTTTATAAGGCTGTGTGCCCCATATTGCCTCTTCATTTCGTTTGGTCCATTTACCTATTTTTGCAATAATATTCTTTTCCTCTTCACAGAAGGTTCCATCTGCCTTTGGTCCTAAATTCAGCACAAAGCAGCCGTTTTTCGAGATGACATCCAGCAGATTGCAGGCAATAATTTCAGGCTTTTTAAAATGATTGGTTGTGCAATAGCTCCATGCGTTATATGCCGTTGAGGTTTCGCCCTGCCATATATAAGGGCTGATGTTTTCAAGCTGTCCGCGCTCTCTGTCAAAGATTGCACAGTTGTACATAACTGCATCCGACTTATAATAAACGCATACCTCTTTGCCCCATTCAAGCGAACGATTGTAATAGTAGGCAAGGAATTTTTTCATATACGGCCTGAATGCTTTATAGGACACCCACCAGTCAAAAAAGAGCGATGACGGCTGATAACGGTCTATCAGATCACAGGATGAAACAAGCCAATCCTTAAGCCATTCTTCTGTCGGCTCAATACCATGCTCCTGCTTTAACATTGTAAACAAATTATTTTTCTTATGTATATTATGGCACTGACCGTAAAGCTCACGATATTTTTCATCCTTCGTTTCATTATCATAACGAAGTGTCGAGCCACCGTTTAAAAACCAGAAATGCTCAGCACGATGGCTTGAGGTTGAAAAAATTAAATTGTTCTTTTCGCAAGCTGCTTTTAATTCACCAAGAATATCTCTTTGGGGTCCCATATTAACAGATGTCCATTCATTCAGATCACTGTTATACATTTTAAAGCCATCGTGATGCTCGCCGACAGGCATCATAAATTTAGCACCGCTTGATTTTATAAATTCAGCCCATTCATCCGCATCAAATTTTTCAGCCTTGAACATAGGTATAAAATCACGGTAATTAAAGCTTTTTCCATATTTTCTGACATGATGCCAATAGGTTGGATTCCCTTTATAATACATCATTCGGCAATACCATTCGCTCATATAAGCAGGCACGGCATATATACCCCAGTGAATAAAAATGCCGAATTTTGCATCTCTGTACCACTGCGGAACACCGTATTGCGAAAGACTTTCCCAATCAGCCTTATATTTTCCATTTTCAATTACTTCATCAATTATGTGCAGATAATCCTGCATTTTCTTTTCTTTCATATTCCTACTCCGATTTAACATTAGAACAGTTTTTTGATTTTATAATTTTGCCGGAATTAAATTGATTTCCTGCAACTTCAATATTGTCTGTTGACTTTGCACGAATACAATATCCTTTGTAAGCTTTAAATATATTATTTTTAATGCTTATGTTTTTGTGAACTGCACCCTGATGCACTGCATTTTCGGGCTTTATCAGAATGGGTGTTTCACCGCAATAATCAAAGGTATTATTCTGTATTGTAACATCACGGCACATACCGCTTTCATACCAGCTTTTGGCATCATCTGATAAAAGAATACCGCTCATCGAATTACTGATAAAATGATTATTTTCAATAACGACCTTGCCTCTTGTAGTCAGCAGCAATCCCCTTGTGATAATTCTATTTAATGTATTATTTGCAAAATAAACATCAGGGCAGGCGGATATATCCTCTATCACATCACCGACCTTTGCATTTCCTGCTGCGTCAAGCGTTAATTCAATCTCATATTCGTTAAGCAGCTTTGCAGCTTTAACTGTTGCCTTGCCATACTGCAAAAGCGTTTTCGGATTGATAAATGCAATTTCGTCACCGATATGTATCGGCTGATAGCCGTGTGACTGACGATGCATAAAAGCAACTGTCATCTTATTTTTGTTAATCGCTTTAATACCGAAATGCACACCGTGAACATTTAAGCAATCATCACCTGCACCGTCAAAAAGGCTGTTTGTGACTGATACTCTTCCTCTGCACATACAAACCTGCATAAAATCTGCAACAGATGCCATTTTTCTTGCTGAATTCTGTTCAGGTGCAAACGAAACGGAATCTACTGTTACATTCTCACTGTCCTGCAGAACAAGGGCAAGTGAATAATTAAAACGCTGTTTTATATTTTCAAGCGTTACATTATAGCACTGATTTATAAAAATGCCTGCAAACTGACGGCGAACATCAAACAGATAAAAGCAGTCACCTGTTTTAAACCTAAAGGTATTCAAATAATACGCTCTTATTTTTCCGCTTTTCAAATCAACAATTTTCAATGCACCAATTAACGGATGTGATACACGCTTAATCTTGTTCGGTGTTTCTTCTCTGATTAATCCAATCCAGTGTGCATTCAAGGCATTTTTATCTGATGCCTCACAGTAATCCTTACCATAAAAATACAGCTTACCATTCTTAAAATAATACTGACTATCTTTATCTATTTTAAAATCAACATAAAACGGGGTAACCTTATCCACCTTCAACTCGTGCATATCAGGATGCGTATGGCGTATCTCAATATTTTTCAATGTCATATTACTGCAATGTTCTGCGGCAATATTCGTAACCTTGCCGTCAATCATAAAAATTGAATCATTACCGTCAAAGATTAAATTGTCAATAGCATTAAAATAAAACGGCACTGCATTCAGATGCGGTGTTTCGTTTTCTGCAAATTCATTATCACCAACTGTATTGGTAATATACAGCATATATTTTTTACACTTTTCACTGTCGATATAATATGAACCTGTTTCAAAGCAAATTGTCTTTTCTCCGTCAATTTGCTTTGCAGTATCAATCAGATTTATCAACTCACGCGTTATATCTTGTTCTGGTTTTATTCCGTAATCTGCGGCATTTAAAATTTTCATAATTCTCCTAAAGCATATGTTTTATCGGTGTAATCGGTTTGAGATGATTAAAAGCATAAAAGCCTTTTGCGTTGTCAAAAAGAAATTTCTGCTTATTTTTTTCTGAAATGTCATTTGACTTAAGTATAAAATCGAAACTCATCTTATATGTAATTTCAACCATCGTGCGCGGGTAATCACTGCCCCACATCAGCTTGTTAAAGCCACAGATTTCAGCAGCCTCATGAATCGCTTTTATTGCTGACGGATATGGGTAAAACTCACTGTTAAAAAGCCATGTAATTCCACCGCTTTCTATATAAACATTCTTATATTGCGCCAGCTTAATCTGTTCAAGCCAGCCCTCTGTGGTTACCATACCGAAATGACCGATTGCAATTTTCAAATCAGGCAGTTGCTGAATAATTTCACGCAGGGATGCTGTCTGTAAATCTCCGTCTGCAAGATCGATAGAAACAAACTTGCCATTTTGATAAGCCTGTTCAAACACGGAATAATGCTTTGTTAAATCCTGCGTAGGTAATCTCCCGGCACAAATTTTAATGCCATCAAAGCCATCAAGCGTATATGGCTTATTCTCTTCATAAAGGGAGCAGATTTTAAGTCTTTCAGGATATTTTTCTTTGGCAGTCAGCAGATATGCATCCTGATTGCCGTCAATCTCTTCCTGTGTTATAACTGCACCGTTAACGCCTGCATAATCCATATTGGATATAAGCATTTCGGCATCGTTTTCGCCATTTATCATATACGGCGGCATCATCTGACGAATTTCGCCACCAAAATCACTTTTTCCGTTTTTTAATGCAGTTACGGATTTACCGTTTACCAAGCCGTTTTGTTTTTTCCATAAATGCGTATGCGCATCAATAATCATAGTGTTACTCCGTCTTTAAAGATTGCAATTTCACGATAGCCGTTCATTTCGTTTTTTGTTTGTTTTCCGTTTGCAGTTTCGATAATGAGATTCAGTAAATCATCACAATTTTGGCAAAGGCATCTGCCTGCATCAAAATCAATCCAATTGGATTTTCTTTGTGCAAGGCTTGAATTTGTTGAAATTTTAATAGTCGGCACAGGTGCACCAAGCGGTGTTCCCCTGCCTGTTGTAAATAAAATCATATGACAGCCGGCTGCTGTTAAATTGGTTATTGCTACTATATCGTTTCCAGGTCCGTTCAGCAGATTAAGCCCTGCTTTTTGAACAAAATCGCCATAGTCAAGTACGGCTGTTACAGGTGCATTTCCGCCCTTTTGAACACAACCAAGTGATTTTTCTTCCAGTGTTGTTATGCCTCCCTCTTTGTTACCCGGTGAAGGATTTTCACTGACAGGCTGATTGTGGCTGATAAAATATTTTTTGTAATTATTGATCATTAAAACAGCATTATCAAACACTTTTTTGTCAACGCATCTGTTCATTAACAGCTGCTCTGCACCAAACATTTCAGGCACTTCTGTTAATACTGCCGTGCCGTTCATTGCAGCAATTTTATCTGTAATTCTGCCGACTAACGGATTGGCAGTAATACCGGAAAGCCCGTCACTGCCGCCGCATTTAAGTCCGATTTTCAGCTTTGAAATCGGAACATTATCTCTCTCGTCTTTCTCTGCCTGCCTTTGCAATTCGGTAATTATTTTTACACCCTCTGCAATTTCATCATCACAATCCTGACAGTTCAGAAATTTTACTCTTCGCGCATCATATTCGCCAAGAACCTTTTTCAGTTCAGCAATATTATTATTTTCACAGCCTAAACCTAAAACAAGCACACCGCCTGCATTGGGGTGCTGAATCAAGCCGCACAAAATCTGTTGTGTATGCAGATGGTCATCACCAAGCTGGCTGCAGCCATATGGATGCGTAAAGCAGAATGCTCCTGTTTTATCAGCAAGCTTTTGTGCAATTTTATTCACGCAGCCCACAGTATTCACAATCCATATGTCATTGCGTATACCAATGTCACCATTTTTACGGACATAGGCAGAAATTGTTAAAGGTTCTTGTTTTTCAATACTGTTTATTTCAGGTGTATATGTATATTCCTGTTCACCAGAAAGTGCCGTTTTCAGATTATGGCTGTGAATATGCTCTCCACTTTTTATATTTTCACTCGCAGTGCCAATCGGAAAGCCGTATTTGATTATCTGTTCACCCTTTGCAATATCGCACAAAGCATATTTATGTCCATGATCCAGTGACACCTTAACATTATCTGTTTTGTTAATTACGATAAAGCCCATTTCATTGCCTCTCTGATTCCAATCGTGTGCATTTTATTGAAGTTTTCTTCAACAGTATCAAGCATATCTGATAAATCACTTCCCCACAAATCTGCGTTTGAAAGGATGGATTTCATATCATTTTTCTTTATATATTCAATTACCGCTTCATCATCCTGCGGAGCTTGTGTTTTGTAGTATTCAATCAGGCAGGCTAATGAAAATACAAGCGTTTTCGGATAGCTGCCTTTCATATTTTTATAATCAAGCATTGTCGGCAGAACACGAACAGAAAACTTGCTTAAAGAATTGAGTGAAATGGATTTCAGCTGATGCTTGATATACGGATTTGCAAAGCGTTCAAGCACGGCATTTGCAAAGGCAATATTATCATCATTCTCTCCAAGAACAGGGATAATATATCTGAATAAATTTGTTTTTAAATATTCATTTACATGCTCATCATTCAGGCATTCACCAACAGTTTCTATACCGCAAAGCAAGGCAGGGAACACCATTGAAGTATGCGCACCGTTGAGCACACGTACCTTGCGTTTTTTGTATGGTGAAGCATCATTTGTCCACACCACATTAAATCCTGCTTTTTGCAAAGGCAGTTCCTTTTCAAAATTGCCCTCAATAACCCAGAGGTGAAAAATTTCTGCTGTATCAAGCAATGCGTCATCAGGGCATAATTCTTCCGCTTCATCCTTCGGGTAGCCTGTAACAATTCTGTCTACAAGCGTATTGCAGAATGTGTTTTCAGAAATCACCCAGTTATAGAAATCTTCACCCAGCTTCCACTGCCGGGCATAACGAAGCACACATTTTTGCAGTTCATATCCGTTGTTATCAATCAACTCACAGGCAAGAATTATAAAGCCATTCAGACCTGCATTAAATCTTTCAAATAAAAGCTGCGTTAATTTAGCAGGGAACGATTTTGCAGGCTTATCTTCAAACTGATTATCAGGTACATATTCAACGCCCGCCTCTGTAGTATTTGAAATAATAAATCTGAAATCAGGATTATGTGCAAGCGCAAGATATGCATCAAAATCAGCATAAGGATTGACTGCACGGCTGATTGAATGAATTTCTGTATGTTCGCATATTTCTTTGCCGTTTTCTATTCCCCGCAGATAGAGATTATATATACAATTCTGCTGATTTAATATTTCAACAGTCTTTGAATTCGTTGGCGATACAACTGCAATCTTACCGTCATATAAGCCTTGCTTATTCATTTCATCAACAAAATAATCTGCAAATCCACGCAAAAAATTGCCTGTTCCAAACTGTATTATTGTTTCTTTCATTGTTTATTCCTCTGGGTCTGAAAATTTAATCAACAGCTTTGCAAGTGAGCCGTTATTATTTACAAGTGCATCAAAGGCAGCTTTTGCATTTTTTGCATCATAAATTCCGCTAATCATTTTTGCAGGATTCACTTTACCTGCTTTTACAAGCTCAATGAGTTCTTCAAAATCCTTTGTAAAAGCATTACGGCTGCCGAAAATATTAAGCTCTTTTTTCAGAATAATGGAATGCAGGAATGTTGTTTCTCTCTTTCCGTTGCCGATAAGAATGATATTTGCGCCATGTGCTGCCTGTTCAATACAGCTAAGAAATGTGACAGGCAATCCGCACGCCTCTACACAAGCATCAAAGCCGTTTCCGTTTGTAAATACAAGGCATTTTTCATCAAGATTATCTGTTTTGCTGTTGATAACCAAATCAGCGCCATATTCCTTTGCAAGATTCAATCTGCTTTCAAGTAAATCTGCAATGGCAACTCTTGCACCCATTGCCTTTGCTTTAATCAGTGCAAACAATCCGATAGGGCCTGCACCCATAATCAGCAGATTATCCCCTTCCTTTACTTCTGCTCTTGAAAGTGCATGAGCAGAAATAGAGAACGGCTCAATCAGTGCAAGCTCTTTTGCAGACAAGCCTTTGCCGTCGATTATGCGTTCAATCGGCATTGTAATATATTCTTGAAAGCTGCCGTCACGCTGAACACCCATAGTCTGATTATCTGTGCAGGCATTCACAATTCCTCGCTTACAGGAATAGCACTCTCCACAGTTAAAATATGGATTACAGGTAACAACATCGCCTGCTTTGAGTCCCTTATCATTTTCGCCAATTTCAACAATCTGTGCTGAAAATTCGTGGCCCGGTATTCTCGGATATGTCGTAAACGGCTGATTGCCCGTGAATGATGCAACGTCCGCACCGCAAATTCCGCAATAAAGCACCTTCAAGAGTGCCTCTCCATCCTTTGCTTTCGGCATATCCTTTTCAATTGTTTTTATTTCAAATGGTTTTGTTATCTCAATTGCTTTCATCATTTTTCCTCGTCAATAAATTCTTTATTCCATATTACTGCCGTTTTAAGAGGTGCAGCCTTTGAATAAATTTTATTTTCATAAGCATAAACAGGATTGCTGATAAATTCATCCTTATCAATAAGCTCCACAAGCTCATCAAAATGACTATCACACAAAATTTCAATCGCCTGTTCCATATGCTTTTGTGTGAAATTGATAGATGCCAGTATCACCTGATTTTTAAAGCCGAACGGCATTGTATCAAATGCAACCTTCGGACCAAGTGAAAAGCTGTCGTAAATTCCGTTGCAGCCCAAAACACCATGCTCAAATGCAATCCTGCTTTCAAGCTCTGTTCCTGATGTACCGACAAATACAGTTGCAGTTCCGCCAAGACTTTTAACAATGTTTTCAGCCATTTCAGTTTCTGTCATATTAGCAGTTGACAGATAATCAGAATGTAAATTTGATTTTACAAACTCTGCTTTACTGCTTTTTTCACTGCTGCGAGCAACAAAAAGAATTTTGGCATTTTTGTGGTTTCTTCTTATCTGATCACCAATGAACAAACCTGTTGTTCCTAAACCAAAAATGACAACTCTGTCAAAGGTGCTTTCATAAGCAAGCTTTTTTGCAAGTGCTTCACTGCAATTATGCTTTGCAAGCTCAACTCTGAAATTCTGTGCAACACCAATATCACACATTCGCTCGTGTTGAAAGATTGCACAGGCATAAGGGTCCGAAAACACAAGTCGCTTTGCAAGCGACATAGGCAGCTTGCGCATGCTTTCATACTTATCCGGCAAATGCAAAAGCATATCAGGATTGAAATAACCTTTATCACAGAATATACCGTCTGCACCATCACAGCCATATTCAAAATAGGCTTCGTCTTCTGTAAAGCGAGTAGGATCAAAGCTGTCACCGCCGCGAATTAAAACAATGGCAAAGCGTTTTTCATCAGGCACCCAGACAACACCCTCGTGACCATTGATAAGCCTTGCTTCACCCTGCGGGAATTTGGCATCAAGATCGCAACTTCTGCCCATTTTCATCAGTTCAAAATCCGTTCCGCAAAAGCCGCAGAAAACCGGATAAACCGGTATCCCCTCTTTTTCAGGCTCACCACGGAGTCTTTTTCTTTTTAGATTTATTAAATTTATTTCGCCGTATCTGAGCGGCTTTTCTTTATCATTTACAAAATATGTTGCGTTTGTTTTCAACTTAAAATGCATCCTTTTTTAATATTTACGTATTGGTGCTTGTTGCCTATAACAACAGCATAAAATTTTTTGCATGCCCATTATCATACTGTTCAGGAAATATCAAATCAAATATTCCGATTTAACATGATGACTCTGTTTCTAATTCGCCGCATGCATTCCTTTTAAGTTCATCCATAACTGCGGCATATTTTTTCTTACTCAGCGGATAAAACAGCATAACCGCAACAAACAGTATTCCGCTGATAACTGTAATGCCTGCTGAGATATCAAACCAACGATTCATAATATCCACATTTTCCTGCAGATACTCTGCACCATTTTTAAAATTCATCGGCTGAAAACCGATTTTCTGCTGAATAAAGGTTGGTATAAACATTGCAAACTGTGCTGCAAGACCTGTTAAGGATATAGCAAAGGTCTGTATAAAGCCCTCAAGACGTCTGCCTGTTTTCCACTGTTGATAATCGTATATTTCAGAAAGCATAATCGGTGTAAGCGTACCCACCGCATTAAAGCAGGTGACAAAGCGAGCCACTGTTATAACAATTGCCGTTGTTTTGCCTACAGGTATATTTTCATAACCGACAAACCAAAGCACACCGTATGTAACAATATTGATGATCTGCCATGCAATCATAATACTTTTATTATTGAATTTTCTTGTCATAAACGGAAGAAGCAGCATAGCTGGTGTAGCCGCAAAACCGACAATCGGGCTGAGCATTGAAAAAAGAGAAAGCCCCTGCTCAGTCGTTTCACCATATCTGAACTGACCAATGTAATAGCTGTTCATCTCAGCCACACCGCGAAGACTGCCGATAATCATAGCCAGTGTATAAATCATCAAGGGCTTATTCTGCATAACCAGCCTAAGACCTTCGCCAACACCTATTTTTTCTTTTTCCTCAGGCGTATCAAAAATGCGTTCCTTTGTTTTCAAAATAAGGAATACAAGCACAACACCGATAACCGTACTGATTAATCCCATCAGCCTGAATGCCATATATTCACGCCCCTGTGCCATAAAATGCGCACGGATAGGGCCAATTATAAAATTCATAACCGTAGGTGCAAAGCCCATAATCAGCCCAACAGGAGAAAGCATATCTGTTCGTTCCTGTGATACAGGTGTCATAGCAGCAGGAATCATATAAAAAGTATTGTACCAAATATTCCACAGTACCAGCGACGGAATACAGGTGCAGTAAGCATATACAATTCTGAACGTCATTGAATCAACCTGCGGAAGCCAGGTTGCCAACACAACAAACAGGGAAATAATCGGTGCTATGCCGATGACATAGGGCTTATAGCGTCCCCATTTTGTTTTTGTATTTTGAAGCATTTTACCGTAAAACGGCTGTATAATCAGATTCAGAACACCGACAGCTGAAAAAATAATTGTTCCGTGAATAACATCAATTTCATAAATATAAGGAATTTGTGTTGCAGTAATTACAGCCGTAATCACATTCACAATAAAGCTTACGCCAAGTCCGCTGAACCCGTAGCACGCCATTTCCCTGAAGGTTAAATACCTTCCGTCAGGTGCTTTCGACCATCCGCTTTTAAGAGAATTGAAGATAGAGGTTATTTTATTCATATCGTTCACCGTTAGAATTCTTCAATTTCAATATCTACATTATTATCCTTATCCAGTGTTAAAACTGTGCCGCCGAGTGCATCAAAGGTAAAGTAACAGTTATAAGAGCTCTTTGTCATATAACCAAGTGTAACACCCTCATATTCTGTAATAAAGTTATTGTTATGGTCATGACCTGCAAACATATGTGTACCGCCGTTTGCTTTGAACACATCAAAGAAACCATCATTTACCTTTGCAGTACATGTGCCTTCTCCACGGATACCCATTTCAAAGCCATCCTCAAACTGTGAATACTCAGGAACTGCTACATGCATAAATGCCATATTCGGAACTGATTTTCCACTTGTTTCTTGAATTCCGTTTACTGCCCACTTATACCATGCAATCTGATTTTCACCAACACCGCCGTCACTGACTGCACCGTCTACAATTCTGAACTGACCGTCATCAATCATAAATAAAGAATAAACAACCTCATCATTTCTTGTAATATTCACAATGTAGTTGCCCATTCCGTTCATTCCTTCAGGACCGCTTTTGAAAAGGCAATTTTCACTTGCCTCATAAATTTCTGAAAGCTTAGCTTTGTCTGCTCTACCCTCATAATCATGATTACCGAAAACAGGTGCCCAAGGAATTTCAAACTTTTCCATAAAATCACAGAACTGCTGTGTGCAGATATCATTCCACGCTGTAAGAACTGTATCACCGCCAACAACAATCAAATCGGGATTTACATTTTTTATCAGCTTTTTCAGCTGAATTTCACTCATACCGTCAAGAATAAAGTTTACACCCAGACCTGCCGCAAAGGTTCCATGGTTTCTGATATGTACATCTGTAAGGCAAAGAATTTTAAAATCCTCACTGCCTGCATCAAGTGTCTGTGCATAATCAGAGGTATATATATCATCAGGTGACCATGCGTCGCAAACTGCAACACCCTTTTGTTCAACAAGTGCAACCTTTGCAAAATACAAGTTGCATCCTGCAACAATCACTGCAAGCGCACATAAAATGCCGATTATAATTTTAACTGCTTTGAATCCAAAAAACTTTCTGATTTTATCCATTTTCTTTTTACTCCTTAATATTAAATAATGTAATATAGCTGTTCATACCAAAATGATATTTTTCTAAATGATATGCTTGTTCAAAGCATTCATTTGCTTTGTCTTTTTCGCCTGTTCCAAGTAAACCGAGTGCTTTCATAAACAAACAATGCACCTTGTTTTTCTTGTTTAAATCCTCATCAAATACAAGGAAATCAGGCAGGGATACTGCAAAATAATCAATTTTCACATCATCATTCATATGCTTATCTGCATAATCAATCAGCTTGTTAAAACGAATATCTGCATCCATATATTTGCCAAGCTTTTGCAATGCCAATCCCTGACAGAATATGGTTTCAGGCGGCTGATCGTTATAGAACATCGCACTCTGTGGTTCTGACAAGCCTGCTGCTGCCTTTTCAAAATACTTCTCTGCTTGTTCGGCTTCACCAAGCTTTTCATAGGCAACACCTAAAAGATAATTCTGCAGATTCTCCTGTGCACCGTATAACTTGCCTTCACCAAGATTGTGCGGATATTCTGCTGTTTTCTTCAGCAGTTCAATCGCTTTATCAGAATTTCCACTTTCAATTTCTGCTTTCGCCATTACCGTTAAAGAGAAAGCATATTGTGCAGTTATTTTTCCTTCTCCGCCTTCCCATGGGTGGAATTTATGCGACATAGTCATATCAAATGCTTTTTCGTATTCTCCAACCGTATTCAAAAGTGTTATGTATTCAGTTAGCAAATCATCCCTGAATACAACCAAATCAATATGTTTGTTCAACATTGACAAACGCGTACCTGCTGATTTGCCGTTCTTTTTATAAAGCTGATCGAGTTCCATAAGCACTCGTGCATCTGTGGTATCAAGTGCAAATGCAGTTTCAAGCTCTTTTTCTGCTTTATCGGTATCATGCTTTTTATTGTAAAAGGCAAGAGCAAGATTTCTATGCACTGTCGGGAATTTATTATAAATAGATATTGAAGATTCCCACTGATTTATTGCATCATCATAGCGTTTCTTGTCATAAAGCAGGCAGCCGAGATAATAACGTGCTGCAAAGTCTTTTTCATAAGATGATACAATATATTCAAGAACAATCAAATCTTCCATTCTGTGCGGAAAACAACCGACAAAATCAACATTCTGTGCGAGCTTCTGATAAGCCTTTGCCTTATTTTCATTACCAAGCAAATGATGATAATAACAAAGATAATACTGTATTAACGGATAATTGCTCGTATCACCTTCAAGTGTTTTTACAGCCTTATTTATAAAGCCGCTGTTTGCATATTCAATGGCAATTTCAATAGCTGTATTGAAAGAAATCACCGGACCTTCTCCAAGAATATGCTTACTGATTACATCAAGCGGATCAATTTTTAAAACAGATTTAGCAAGTTCCTGTGCATCATTTTCTAAACCTTGACTTTCTAAAATCAATGCCTTTAAATCAAGTGCCTTGATGTTATGCGCATTTTTTATAATTGCATTTTCAATATGCTCAAGCGCCAAATCTGTTTCACCATTTCGCATTGCAATACAAGCAAGATGATAAAAAGCTGATTCCTGGCAGGCATTGCTCCATGTGGATTTATAAAAGGCATCATAGCTTTCCTCAAGTCTGTTCTGATACAAAAGCGATAAACCAAGATTATAATACGGCTCACTGTCATATGGATTTGGGTTTGAACGGATTGCTTTTTCAACAGCCTTTCTGAAATGCTTTTCGCTTTCCTTGAAAAGTCCTCTCTTTAAAAGTAACTTTCCATAAGCGTTGTTAAGGCGAATATCCGTATCATCACGCTTTAAACCTTCTAAATAATAATCCTCTGCAAGATAGGTTGCGTGTCTGTACTGCTCAATATGAAGTCCATATAAATATAAGTCTTCATTTGTTTCGCAGTTCTTTGGTTCAGGTGGGCATTTTGCCGCCTCAGGAACATCCTGTTTTTTACCATTTACTATGTATTCAAGATAAGTACGGTTGTTTCTTTTGATAATAATTTTCTCTGCATTTTCAACATCAAAAGAACAATAATCCGTTGTATGCAAAACGGCGATTCTTTCAAATATACATTTATCATCAGAATAAGCCAAAACCGTAATTTCACCAACATTGCCTGTTGCATAAAGATTCACTGCACCGTTTTCGTAATTCATTGCCAAATCTTTGGTGGCATTGTGAACTGTGCCAAGCTTCTGATACGGCATAAAATATTGCGTAAAACGCTTTTCCTCAAGCGGTGCAATAAATGTGAAATCAGGCTGATTATCTGTAAAGCAGCCTGTCATCAGTTCAACATAAGGTCCGTCATTATCCGTTAAATTTCTGTCCCACGCCTGACCGAAATCACCACAGCCCCATGTCCACTGCTTTTTGCCGGGTGAAATATGATGATCAGCAACATGCAGTATGCCTGCATGCTGCTTGTCATCATACCCGCCTACAAAATCATAATCAGACTTTGCAGCCATATAGGAGGTTGGAACTGGCAAATTTTTATATCTTGATATATCTATACCCTTGCTGTAATCCACCTTATAATATGTACCTGTAGCAATCGGAAAGGTTGACACTGCACGCTTACCGTGATCCATAACCGCAGTAACATCAGGTGGAAAAATGGAACGAGTATAATCATTTACCGCAACAGCAGGGTTTGCCCACCATAAAAAGGTCTGCTCTGTATTTGTTCTGTTATAAAGCTGTGCTTTGATTTCTATATAACTGCTATCAGGATAAAGTGAAATTTTTGCCATACCCTTTGTACGGAACATATTTTCAATTTCACCTACAACAATTGTTGCACTGCCGTCTTTATTCTCATAAAAGGTATAATCAACAGAATCAAATGTGCTTGGTCTGTGATGCTGCGGCCAGTTGAATTCAATACCGCCTGAAAGCCACGGACCTGCAAGACCAACCAGCGCAGGCTTTATTACATGATTATAGTAAACAAAATCATAGCCGTTCGTTTTATCTGTTGCACGCTGAATTCTTCCGCCGATTTCAGGCAAAATCATTACCTTTATAAAATCATTTTCAAGAAATACTGCGGTGTATTCCTTATCCATTTTTTCATCATAAATTTTGTCAATAACTGTATGTGGATAAACCTTTCCGCTGCTGCCCTGATACACTCTTTTTTCTAAAAACATAGGATTTTTATCAGGCTCACCAACGGGATATGTTGGTATAACAATCTTTTCTTCCCATACTTTTACTTTATTGCTCATTCTATTACCTCTTTACGTTTTTACCAAAAAAGCCGTAATATTTGACTTTTTTATAGTTACATTATATAATGAACGAACAATAGATACTTGCGAAAATCAACCTGATTATTTAGAAATCCTGCTATTTATATAATATGAGGTAAAAAACATGAAATCAACTGAAACAGGCGTATTGAAAAAATCCGATTTTTACTTTTCATCACCTTCGCCAACTGCAAAGGATTTGTATTTTTATCCTATAAGTGCAGGGCATTTCTTTTGTGTAAAAAACTATCATCTTATCCGCAAGGATTATAAAAGCCTGCTTATTACCCATATTATCAGTGGCAGCTTTACCTTTGTTCAAAACGCAAAGCATACAACTGCCCATGCAGGTGACACCGTAATTCTTGACTGCTTCAAGCCACACGAATACTACACTGATGACAACTTTGAATCTGTATGGATTCATTTCAGCGGACAAAACTGTAAAAAATTCTATGAAGAAATTGTTAGGAATGAAGGCAATCTGATTAAATGCAGTGATCCCGATCATGTAAAAAGACTTTTATTCCGAATTTTCAACGGCATAGCCTCAGAGGATAAGCCAAGCGAAATCAGCCTTTCACTTGATATTTATAAAACACTTTCCGAGCTTTTAAATCCCGTTCATATCAGCACAAAAAATAATGCAAGCTATGAGGACAGTATACAGGAGTCCAAAAAATATATTCTTGAGCATCTGAACGAAAAGCTTTCTGTTTCAGACATTGCTGATCGTATTCATATGAGTCCTTCTCATTTTACAAGAGTTTTTAAACGGCAGACAGGCTTTTCTCCTTATGATTTTGTGCTTGTATCAAGGCTTAACCGCGCGAAAGATTATCTGCAGAAAACGGATATGAGTATATCTCAGATTGCATATGAAATTGGTTTTAACAGCGAATCTAATTTCATTTATTTCTTTACCAAAAATACAGGTCAATCACCAAATAAATTCAGAAAACTGAAATTCTGATAAAAGCGTATGTGTCTTCAACATTAAGATACATACGCTTTTTGATTGCATTTCTAAACTTTTAGGCTGAAAATATAAAGTTATGAAACACCCCTTCACTGTATAATAAAAGTAAAGGGGTGTTTTTATGTTACCAAGCAGTTACTGCAATTTAAAGTATAAAAATAATATAGAGAACTGGGATGACGGCTTACCTCTTGGCAATGGAGATATCGGCTGTCTGATATGGGGAAATGGTAATAAGCTGCGTCTAAGCATTGACAAGGGTAATCTTTGGGATTGCAGCGATGCGGTAAAGCCTGAGGGTGATTTTACATATCAGGCTCTTCAGAAATTTGTTAAGCAAAAAAGAAAACGCAAAATATCTAAAGTTTTTGATGCACCATACGCAAAGCCAACACCAACCAAGCTGCCCGCAGGCAAAATAATACTAGAACTCGGAAATAAAAATCTTGATTTTGCCGAGCTTAATATTGCAAATGCACAGGCACAGATAAAATCAAAGGATATAAAAATTGAAAGCTTTGTTCATGCTGAAAAATCAATCGGCTTTATCCGCTCAAATACACCACTGAATTTCACGATTGAAAACCCGGAATATGGTGAAATCGGAACAAAAAATAAATTCAAAACAAAAGCAGCTATCACACAATCCTTAAAAAATCTTCACTATGAAAAGGCTGAAAAAGGCTTGCTTTCAGCAAACAACATTGAATATAAATATTTCACACAAAAAGTGAATGATACGCTAACCTATGGTATATTCATTGCTGCTTTGGAAAACGAAGCCGCTTACACAGTTTCTATTGCGAAAAATAAAAAAGAAACCATAGACAATGCAATTGCTCTTTTAAGTGATGCCATCAAACTGGGCTATAGCAAAAATTTCAAAGAGCATCAGAAATGGTGGAATGATTTCTGGAATGAAAGTTATATCAGCTTGCCCGACAAATATTTTGAACAAAAATGGTATATCACAAATTATCTGTTAGGCTCCTGTTCAAGAGAGGGATTTGCGCCTATGCCATTGCAGGGCGTATGGACTGCAGACAACGGACAGCTGCCGCCTTGGAAGGGTGACTATCATTTTGATTTGAATATTCAGCTATGTTATTTAAGCTATCTGAAATCAAATCATCTTTCCTGCGGAAAAAGCTATATTGATTTTCTGCTTGATAATGTGAAAAAGGCGGAAGAATTCGCACATAAATTTTATGGTGCAGAGGGCTTATGCCTGCCTTCGGTTATGGATATAAACGGCAATGCACTCGGCGGCTGGGCAATGTACGCTCTGTCCCCTACAAATCAGGCTTGGCTGTGTCACGGAATTAAGGAATACTGTGACTACGCAGATGATAATGACTTGCTAAAAAACAAAGCATATCCGTATATGAAAAAATACGGAGAATTCCTGCTTTCCATGATGAAAAAGGATAAAAACGGAAAGCTTGTTTTACCGTTATCATCCTCACCTGAAACACACGATAACAGATTAAAAGCATGGCTTAAGCCAAATTCCAATTATGATAATGCAATGATAATCCGCCATTTTAAAAATCTGCTCGAATTATCTGAAAAGCTGAATATATCAGATGACACGAAAAAATGGCAGAATATCTTAAATCAATTACAGAATCTACCAGTTGACAAGGATAATGTTTTAATGCTGTCGGCAGATGAAAGACAAAAGCGTTCACACAGACATTTTTCACATTTAATATCTATTTATCCGTTAGGACTATTAGAGTATTCAAATCACAGCAAAGCAATTATTGACGCGTCCATCTCTGATCTGGAAAGGCTGGGCACAAAGGAGTATTGCGGCTACTCCTTTGCATGGCTTGCAAATTTACAGGCAATACAAAAAAGAGGCAATGCTGCTGCAAAGACACTGAAAATCTTTTGGGAAGATTTTTGCCTTTCCAACACATTTCATGTAAACGGCGACTATAAAAGAACGGGCAAAAGCATTCTGACTTATCGTCTGTTCTCGTTAGAGGGTAATTTTTGTGCAGCAGATGCATTACAGAATATGCTTATGCAATGCAGAGGAAACACGATTGAATTATTCCCGGCTATACCTGACGATTGGAACGATGTTACCTTTGATTTGCTTGCAAACGGAAATACCAGAGTGAAAGCGGAACTTAAAAACGGCAAAATCGAAAGTATTCATTTACTTTCAGCATCAAATAAAAACATTCGCATAATCTTCGATAAACGTGAAAAAGAAATCACGCTTGAAGGCGGGAAAGAAACAACAATAGAGGAATGGATATGAAAACAAATTACAACTACGATTACACCCAATGTATGATGATGAAGCTTGGTATGGCCTATCCCGAAAAAGACGGCAAGTCAAGCCATGTGCTTATGACCTTTGAGCAGGCACTTGATGCAATCAAAAAAATCGATAATATCACACAGGGTATTACAAAAATATATTACCTTGTAGGCTGGCAGTATCTCGGTCATGATGATAAGTACCCTGATTTTTTTGAGGTTAATGAAGCATTGAAAAGACCCGAAGATGAAACTGCAAGAGACAGCTTTATTTGGCTTTACAATGCGGCAAAAAAATACAACTCTGTTATCAGCGTGCATATTAACTTTAATGATGCCTATGACAATGCTCCATCATTTCAGTTATTCAAAGAAAAGGGTGCACTTATCCGAAAGAAGAACGGTGAGGCACACGCCATTGAAAAATACAACGGCAGAGCCTGCTACAAAATCGATCATAAGGCTTATTGGGAAACCGGCTTATTCAAAAAGCAGTTTGATAAATTGCTTGAAGTATTACCGTTTTTGTCAGACGCCAAAACAATCCATGTTGATAATTTTCAGTGCTATAAAAACTATGCACCCTATGTTTCTATAAAAGAAATGCAGCAGGCAAGAAAAAAGATGATTTTATATGTGCGTGAAAAAGGCATAGATATAACCTCTGAATTCACATATAAAGAAACAGAAAGCTTGTTTAACAGACCGATTTTTGGATTGCCGAGAGAACATCATACAAACGCTCCTATGAACACAACAGGGCTTATTCCTGCAAGCTGGTGGTGCACCAGAATGACAAGAAAAGAACTGATTGAGACACCGCCCCAAATCTACAGCGGTGGTATGTACAGAGATAAACGATACAAGAATTATCTTTACGGCAATATGCATGGTGAAGATGTAATCGTTATGAAAAATAAAAACTGGGCTGAGGATTTCCTGCACGATTTTGCAACAATTCAAGTACCCTTTAACTTCCTTTGCACGCATAAAAGACTTGCAATAAAAGGCTTTGGCATCAGTGAAAGATGTGAATTTTCTGAAGACATTATTTCTTATAACAAAGGCAGAAGAATAACACAAAACGGCAATATAATCAAAGACGGCGAAACCTTGTTTTTACCATTTGTTCAAAAAGAAAACTGCTACTTTGCTTACAGCAAAAATGGTGATGGCAGATTGTGGAACATCAAAAATAATAAATCAAAAGAGGCGAACATTTATAAAATCACGCCAAACGGAAATGAATTTATAAAAAAATCAAATGTTTCAAACGGAACAATACTGCTGCAGATAAATAAAGGCGAAGCATTGTTGGTAGAATTAATTTAAGGTAAAATGGTGAAAGTCAATGAAAATTAAAGATATTAAAACAAAGGCCGAAGATTTAAAACTATACTGGAAAGAACCGCCCCACGGCAGATATATGCCTTTTAAAGAAATTGTTTCTCTTGCTGTTGGCGGAATGGGAGTTAAATTCATATGCTATGCAGTGCAGCTGATGATTCTGAGTGTAGGCAACACATTAATAGGAAATACTATTGGAATACCACCCAGAGAGCTTTATGTAATTTATGTTTTAAGCGTTATTGCAAGCTTTCCGTTAACAGCAATACGAGCAAAAATTATTGATAATTCGGGAAATAAAAAAGGAAAATTTCGCCCGTATATTTTCACAATGGCAATTCCCACAGTTATACTTGCTATCGGCTTTACATGGATGCCATACGACCATATGAATACACTTTGGAAATGTGTAACCGTTTTGCTCTATAATATCGGTTTTCAATTTTTCTATATGTTTATGTTTGATTCATACACAAACATTATCAATGTTCTTTCACCGAATACATATGAGCGCTCTGATGTAAATTCCGTTACAGCAGTAGTTGATTCATTTGCACCAACAATTATCAGCTTTATTTTGCCGCTGCTTGCCAGTGCAATCACCGGGCAGAACACAATTTATGATATGAAAATTTACAGAGCAATCTTTCCGCCCATTCTGTTATTTGGCTTATTGCTTACAATCCTCATTCATAAAAATACAGAGGAAAAAATTGTTCAGGCAAAAACGCATATTGTTCAAATTAAATTTATGGATGCGCTTCGTGCAGTTGCAAAAAACAAATATTTCTGGATTATTTCCCTTGCAGGATGGATAGGTTTTCTTGAATCCTCCTTTGCAACAATTCTTTCCTGTGCATTTGGCACAAGAGATGTAAATTATTCCCAAGAGGTTATAAATGCCCTTGATATGGTAAATATGATGACCTATGATATCTTTGATCAAGACGGTGAGCATTCAAGTTTCTGGAGCTGTGCTGTTCAGGGTGCAAAATATTTGGAAGAGGTTGGTTTTTCAAAAGAGCAAATCAATATAGGCATTCCGTTTTACGGAACACAGGTTGATGCTTTAATGGAACAGTACTCATATAAAGATGCGCAGGGCTTTGATTATTATAAAAACCGATACATATTTAATTCTTATTACAACGCATCACCAACGGAAGTGTATTTTAATTCTCCTGCTATGGTGCGTGATAAAACGGCTTACGCTCTTTTAAATGAATACGGCGGAATTATGGTTTGGCATTTTTCCTGTGACACAGACTATTCCTCTGACTACTCATTATGGAAGGCAGCCTACACCGCTGTTAATCAGTTCGGAGGTGCAAAATAATGAAAAAATTTTTAAATTCAAATGCTGCAAACATTTCAGCATTTTCCACTGTATTTTCCATAACCTCTATACTTTTAACTCTTGATATTTACTGCAAAAATCAGGTAACACCCGAAACACCGCTTTATAATATTGCAGGGCTTTCCTTTTTAAGAATGGATTTTATTCTGATTCTGTTTACACTTACATTTTTAATCGGAACAATCCTTGCTGTTCTTCTGAAAAAATTCACAAAATCAATTGCATCCTTTGCTCTTGGTGCGTTAGGCTGCATTTCAATTTTTATGTTTTTATTTGATGTAAACACAATGCAGTTAATTGCGCCGACAATGAGAATCAGCCATGTAATTATGACCGTTTCAAGAGTGCTGGCTATTTTTGCAGGCGCAAGCGGAATATTTGCAGGACTTTCAATAACGGCAATTTCAAACTGCAAAGTATCAAAAAAGTCAATCATTATTTCATCTGTCTCAGCAATTCTGTTAAGTGTTATTGCAAATGCAGAAAATCTGCAGGTTATATTGTATCTCATATGCGGTATATTGCTGCTTGCAGGCAGTATCATTTTTGATTTTTCACAAGTGTCAGATACAATAAAATTAAGCTTTAACAAGCCAAAAATCACAAAACAATCCTGCGCAGAATTTATGACAAACCTGTCACTGACTGTTCTGTTCGGTATTCTGTATAGTCTGCTTTGTAACAATACCGGTATAAATGAAACCGGATTTACAGCAATTTCAGGTTTAATACTATTGGCGATTACTGCTTGTATTTATATAAGTATTATCAATTCAGCAGCCTTGTTCTTTGGCAGCATTATCAGTTATGTTTTAATTCACTATGCATCAGAAATCACCGCATATTCAGGTAACAGAGTTATATATGTTATGCCGTATTCTATAGGTATAGTCTGCTTTATAATCGCAGCATTCAGTGTTATATATAACCTCATCTGCAAGCAAAAATCCAAAAACAATGAATAAGCCGGCAAAAAAATTAAATTATATTAAGATGCTTTCCCTTTATAAAATGTAATTTGCTTTTTACAATTTATATGGCTTTACAACTGCCTCTGAACATATCGTCATAACAGATAAACAAGCAGCTTCCTTATACAGTGCGGCTCCATATACCTATGCCGCATTTAATATAAATATTATAGAAAACAGTATATCTATATGCTATAATAATATTCTAAGGTTTAACTAAGTTTCCTGTTGTTCAATAAAATCGAGGTGATGCTATGAAACTTTTATATGCCGAAGATGAAAAAAGCATGTCTGAAGCAGTTACAGATATTCTTGAATACCACAATTATACGGTAGACACTGTTTACAACGGCAATGATGCACTTGACTGGGCAAAAGCAGAACATTATGACGGTATAATTCTTGATATTATGATGCCGGGTCTGAACGGTATTGAGGTGCTGCAGCAACTGAGAAAAGAGGGTATCAAAACGCCTATTCTTCTGCTGACAGCAAAGGCAGAAATTGAAAACAGAATAGAAGGTCTTGATGCAGGTGCTGATGATTATTTGCCGAAACCATTTAATATGGGTGAGTTGCTTGCCAGAGTAAGAGCCATGCTTCGGCGCCGTGAAGAATTCACACCTGACATTTTAACAGCAGGCAATATAACGCTTAATATGCAAAGCTGTGAATTATCCGGAAACGATCAAAGCTTTGTTTTACCAAAGCTTGAATACCGGATGATGGAATTACTTATGCTGAATAAAGGCATTTATCTCTCCACAGAGGATTTGCTGACAAAGGTATGGGGATATGAAACAGAGGCAGACATAGGCATTGTTTGGGTATATATTTCCTATCTGCGCAAACGGCTTACCTCGTTAAATGCCAATGTTGAAATTAAAGTCAAGCGAAATATCGGATACACGCTGGAGGCATCAGAATGATAAAAAGGCTTCAAAAAAAATTCATTTTTTCTGCTATGCTGGCAATCACTATTCTGATAGTACTACTTTTAGGAGCAATAAATATCGGAAATGCTTATGCTTCAAAAAATCAGAATGAGCAGCTGATAAATTCACTGTTAAACAATGAAACCATGAAACAGCCGCCACGCAACGAAAAAAGACCTATGGAATTCCTGTCCGCTCCTATGGATGAAAATTTTAAAATGGCATCCGTATATTTCACAATCCGCACCGACAGCTGTGACAATATAATTTCAACTGATGTTAACCGTATTGCCAATATTTCTGAAGAGGAAGCAGAGGAGCTATTTAAGGAAGTAATTCATTCGGAAGCTTCTGAGGGTAAAATCGGCTCATTCCGATATAAATGTGCTGTAAATGAGCATGATAACAGCAAGGTATATTTCTTCCTTGATACAACAAGACAAACACATGATGTATTACGTGTATTGATGCTGTCATCCTTTATCGGATTTTCCTGCTGGATTGCTATGCTCCTTTTAGTGATTTTGCTGTCTAAAAAAGCAATCAGGCCCGTTGCGGAAAACATTGAGCGTCAGAAACAATTTGTAACAGATGCAGGACACGAAATAAAAACACCGCTGGCAATTATACTGTCCAATACAGAAGCAATGGAGTTATACAACGGAGAAAGCAAATGGAGTAAAAATATTAAAGAACAGGTAAATCGATTAAATGGATTAATGCAAAACCTGTTAACCCTTGCCAAATCAGATGAAAACAGCCTTGATGAAATAAAAGAATCTGTTTCCTTAAGCGAGCTTACAGAAAATATCACAGATATGTTTAATGAAAATGCAAAGCTGAAAAGCGTATGCATTGAAAAAAATATTGAACAGAACATTGCTTGTGTTGTAAACAAGGAATTATTTTCAAGGCTTATTTCAATTCTTATGGACAATGCAGTTAAGTATTCAAATCAAAACGGAACAATCCATGTTATGCTGAGTAAAAACGAAAAGCATATTCAGCTTGAAATCAGCAACACCTGTGATCATTTGCCGCAATGCCCTGCTAACAGATTGTTTGACCGATTTTACCGTTCAGATTCAGCAAGAACTCAAAAAAACGGCGGTTACGGAATAGGATTATCTGCAGCAGAATCAATTGTCCGAATGCACAAAGGCACTATAAATGCCAAATATAAAAATGATAACACCATTGTGTTTAAAGTAAAAATTTAAAATATAACTTTTTAAAGAGTATTTGCCTTTGCAAATACTCTTTTTTTTGAGGATTTTTATTATTTCTAAGGTTTCTTTAAGGTTAAGACTTTATATTATGGATGAAAAATCTGAAGAAAGGAGATAAGGCATATGAAATTCCGCCACGAATGGAAGCATGAAATTTCTGCTGCGGATATCTATACAATTCGTTCACGGCTTAATGCAGTTGCTTATACAGATAAAAACGCAGAAGCCGGAAGATATAAAATAAGAAGCTTATATTTCGATGATGCAAATGATACTGCACTTCGTGAAAAAATAAATGGTATTAATAAGCGTGAGAAATTCCGTATCCGCTATTATAACGGTGACACATCCTATATCAGGCTTGAAAAGAAAAGCAAAGTGAACGGCTTATGCAGCAAAGTATCTGAAACGATAACGGCAGAAGAAGTTGAGGCACTTTTAAATGGTAATATTGATTGGATGAAGAACGGTGACAGGCCGCTTGTATATGAGCTGTATATCAAAATGAAAAGTCAGGGGCTGAAACCAAAAACCATTGTAGATTATACACGAGAGCCGTTTACATTTCCTGCAGGGAATGTTCGTGTTACCATTGATTATAATATACGAACAGGTATTGACTGTAATGATTTTCTGAATCCTAAATGTATAACAATACCTGCAGGCGAAGCGCCGATTATTCTTGAAGTAAAATGGGATGAATTCATTCCCGATATTATAAAGACTGCGGTTAATCTTGAAAGCCGTCGTTCATCAGCATTTTCAAAATACGCACAATGCCGTATTTACGGTTAAAAACACATAAAGAAAGGATTCTTATTATGACTTTTAATGACATTTTTAAATCAAGTTTTCTTGAAAACGTAACAAGTGTGAGCATTTTAGATATGGCTCTCGCATTGGTATTAGCATTCGGCATAGGACTTTTTATCTTTTTGGTATACAAAAAGACCTATACAGGAGTTATGTACTCCTCATCCTTTGGTGTAACACTTGTCGCACTTACTATGATTACAACAATCGTTATTCTTGCAGTAACCTCAAATGTGGTTCTTTCACTCGGTATGGTAGGTGCATTGTCAATTGTAAGATTCAGAACAGCCATCAAAGAGCCTCTTGACATAGCATTTTTATTCTGGTCAATTGCTGTTGGCATTGTTCTTGCTGCAGGTATGATTCCGCTTGCTGTAATAGGCAGTGTTATTATAGGCATCATTCTTCTTGTCTTTGTAAATAAAAAATCTCACTGCAATCCTTATATTATAGTTTTAACCTGCTCTGATCACGAAAGTGAAATAAAAGCAACCGGTTTTCTTGAGGAGACAACAAAACGCTGTGTTATAAAAAGCAAAACCGTTCAAAAAAATAGGATTGAAATGAACATAGAAATAAGGCTTAAGGATAACAATACTGATTTTATAAACGCACTTTCAGAAATAAACGGTGTCAGCAGTGCCGTGCTTGTAAGCTACAATGGCGATTATATGGGATAGGAGAATACTATGTCAACACACAAGCATTTTAATATCATCTGTTATACTGTGCTGGCTGTTACACTTGCTATTACTGTTCTTTTTATGAACGGAAAAGCACTTGGCATTCCTGTAATGGCAAATGCGGATTCGGAAAGTGATATGTTTACTGCCAATGATTTAAACGCAGACTGGGACAAATCTGATGCTGCAGAAATAATTCTTTCTGATAATAACAGCACTATAAACGGAAACGGCGCATATGTTTATGACAATGATATATACATTGCCGCTGCCGGCAAATATGTTTTTTCAGGAAATCTTTCAAACGGAAGCATTATTATTAATGCCGGCTCAGACGACAAAATATGGCTGTTATTGAATGATGTATCCATTCATTGCAGTGATAATGCAGCCATACAAATTGAGCAGGCAGACAAAGTGTTTCTGACTTTGGCAAATGAAACAGAAAACACACTTACTTCAGGCGCAGAATATAATGCTGATGTCGTTTCAGCAGGCATAGACGGGGCAATTTATTCCCGTGACGATTTAACGATAAACGGCAGCGGCACACTGAATATAACTGCTGAATATCAGCACGGCATCGTATGTAATGACGACTTGGTAATTACAGGCGGCAATATCAGCATTACCGCTGTTCAGGACGGTTTACATGCAAATGATAGTATACGCATTAAAAATTCCACAATCCATATTTCAGCAGGAGATGACGGAATTACGGCATCCAATGATGATGAAACCGCATATTTATATGTGGAATCGGGAAAAATCAATATTTCATCCTGTTATGAGGGTTTGGAAGCAATTGAAGTTACGATTGCCGGCGGAACGATTGACATTGCAGCAACAGATGACGGTATCAATGCAAACGGAAGCGGTCAGAATTCTGTTATAAATATAACCGGCGGAGATATTACAATAACCAATTCTGACGGCAGAGATGCAGACGGTCTGGATTCAAACAAGGATATTTATATCAGCGGCGGAAATATCTTAATCAGTGTTTCCGACAACGGCAACAGTGCTATTGATTATGGTTCTGAAAACGAGGGTATATGCAAAATCAGCGGAGGAACTGTTCTTGCCTGCGGCAGCAGCAGTATGGCAGAAGGCTTTGATTCATCATCAACACAGGGCTTTATTATGTATACCGGGTCTTCTGCTGCTGGAACAACCGTATCCGTTGCGAATTCCGATGGCAGCGAGCTTTTATCAGAGGAAATTCCATACAGCTTTTCCTCTGTTGTAATCAGCACCCCTGAAATGAATATAGGAGATACCTGTATTCTTACAATCGGCGAAAACGAAGAAGAAATCACTATTGATAATGCCACTGTATCGTCAGGCTTTGCACAAGAAAATAAACCTATGAAAAATATGCAAAAGGATGATATCGGCAAGGGTATGAATTCGGATAATAACAGTATTCCGTTTGATAATACAGAAAATACATCAAATAGTAACGAAACACCGGAAGATATGCCGACTCCTCCCGATGGACAGAATGGTAATCCGCCGGAAAAGCCAAATGATTCATCATTTGAAAATGGTGAACAGCCGCCCGAAAACTCTGGCGAAGCTGACACAAATAATTCTCAGCCAAATATTTCTCGGGATAACAATAACTTTAACGGTAAATTAAATAATGAAAAGCCCACTGATGAAAATAACAAGATTTCCGATTTCTCACAAGAAAATAATTCTTTAGATAAAGAAAGTTTAATTTATTTTTCCGTGTCATTAGGAGTTCTGATAATCGGCTGTGTAATTGCATTCGCTTTCAAAAAAAGAAAATAATTAAAAGGTCTTATGATTCATTTTGAATCATAAGACCTTTTAATTAGAGTAAAGTTATGGTAGCAAAATTAAGAATGACATTGCGTAAAATAATGAGGAAAGCAAAGAAACAAAAATTGATACCCGTCAATCCTGCTGAAGATTTAGAACCATACTTGTTAAGACACACCTTCTGTACCAACTGCCAAGCTGCGGGCGTACCACTAAATGTTGCTAAAGAACTTATGGGACATTCAGATATATCCGTCACGGCAAAAATTTATACTCACATGGTAGATGAGGTGTTTGAACAAAACAGAAAACGATTAGCCGAATATGCTAATCAGAAAGAAATTTGAAATGTAGAAATCCAACAGAAATAAAGGCAGGGATTGCTCTCTGCCTTTAACATTAACAATATTGATTCAAGTAAAATCAATCTTTATAAACTAATATTCCCCCAGTTTTGATTGAGTATGGTGGCGTTACATGATTTCCATGCTTATCTTTCAAAACAGAATAACCATATTTTGAATCATAAACCGTTGGGTCACAACCTAATTGACGAATATGCGTGTCACCCTTATTGTTCCTGCACTTATATCCTGTTAAATATACCAATGTTTCAAATGGATCCTCACCTTGGTAGGCACTCAATAATTCCTGCGGAATATTGAGTTTATCAGAAAATACCTTACCTTTTCCCGAATGTCCGGATGCATCTTGTATGTATGCACCTTCAGGTGTATCTTTCGAATTGACAGACGAAATAAACATGCTGATTTCCTGTAAATGATGATCACCATCATTATAGGAAATATCAAATCCCGTTAATCCTTCAAAAATGTAGTCATCATCTGCGTGCGATATGCTGTCAGGCAACGCAATAACACCTACTTTTACATAACTGTTGTCCGATCCCTGCGATGTCATATAATGCCCGCTGTCATCACTCATTTCGCAAATCGGGGTAACTTTGATGCAATGGTCATTATCAGGGTCAATTTCTGAATGTATTATCATACTTAATTTTCTGATGTGATGATCATCATTTTTACTTCCATATCCAAACATAAAGCCACAGCATATAGCAATATAATTGTTTTCTGTTATCTTGTGCGGAAATTCAAACAGGCATTCTCTTCCCGGTACAATTTTCTTTTCCTGCATATATTTTTTTGAAATTGCTTTAAGTGGTGAACCGGTCAAATTCAGCCTATCCATATCACACAGATTCAGTTTCATAATAATTTTCTCCTTTTTTATGAATTTATATTAACCACTAAACACTATGCAAATTATGCATTTTATATGCTGTATATAAAAATAAAACTAATATATTTGTGAAATATTTATTGATTTGATATTGTTATAAATAATTTGTAGAAACTATAAAATTTAAGACAAATTGCTATAAATCGAAAAATGTTCAGTTCGCTTTCAATTCCGACAGTCCACTCTTCTTCAAAAATTACGAACGATAAAATCAGAATTCAATCCTTTTCTCAGCACCAAAACCATATTTTATTTCACTTCAAAAACTGCTTCGTGGTTACAGTATATGACCTTGTATAATATACATACAAAAAAGGTAGGAGTTAAGAATTGAGCCCCTACCTCAAATTTTGGTGACAAACAATATAAAAGTCAACAGCAGTATTTTCAAAGTTCAATATTTTGAAAATACTGTTTTTTATCTATAATTACTTTATATCCATCGTTCAATACTTTATATGTACCATCATCTAATGGCAAATCAATCCAAGACGGTTCTACAATACCAAATTCAACCTCTAAACCATTTTCATACCAAACACGAACAGAAGTGCAAGCTCCATAGTATTCAATCTGCATATTACTAAATGCACCTAACTCACTGATAAAGTCAGGATTTGCAATCATTTCACTTTTATTAGTTGTAATTATACAAAGATCCAAATCCGATGTTTCCTTATTTGTTCCCCTTGCATACGAACCAACAATAATAATACTTTCAATATACTCATCATTAAATGCAAATTCTTTAAGTCTGTTAATAAAACTTTCCAACAAATGTATTTCCTCTTAACCTAATATGATTAATAAAATAATACTATAATTTTCATAATTTTACAACTATGAATAATCTCTCGAAAGTCTCTCACCAAATTGGCAAGGTTTGGCGAGTTTGTGAGTCTCAGAAAGTCTCACATAGGTCTGCTATAAAAAATTGCAGACAAAAGCACAAAACAAAAAAGCACCTTTTCAGGTGCAAAAATGTGCCAAAAGGTGAAAGAAAATAGACAGTTCGCTATGAACTGTCCAAATTTGTCTAATCACTACAAAAAAGATGTCTTTGGCAGTTTTGTGTATGGATTTGAACCCTTTAAATTTAATCATATAATAATTCATTTACTTATCAGTTTTTAGTGCCCTTTACTTGCAACCTATTCAAACTGCATTCTCAAGTTTATCCAATAGATTTTAGTAATAGTTTCTATTTTCAAATTTAGAATTAAACCATTCATCTTTTCAATACTATAGTCACAAAATCATCTATTAATTTAATGCTCAATAATAAAAATCGCACTTTTAAATTATCCTATGTAGATTCTTTTTTGATTTATTCAAATGTCTTCCTCCAAAGTTTTTACCAACTGAGATTCCAAGGGATTTTCAACCTCTTAACAAATGCGTTTATAACTTTGAAGATAAGCTCGTCAACACAGTCCACATATCGACATTGTTGTATGAGCCGATTTTTCAACTCTACAAGCTATATAATAATGGTGTCTTTTCATAGCTATTGATATGTTTGCTATCTCATAAACTGCACTTCTGTTCTTTGCATACATTATAATATAATGGAAACCCTGACTATTTTCAATGTGTAATTTAGTTCATTGCTAATAACACAATAGATTTTATTTAACGATCATAGCCTTGTCCTATAAGTATCGGTTGTTCAGAGCATGTAACTTTATTATTCTTTCTGTATCTTGTGAGTTTGTCCGTTGTATTGATTGTATCTACTAAGAAACCTATAAACATAGGCTTTTCGGGCATTTCAGCGAAGTGGCACATTTCTAATGCTTCTGTAGGTTAAGGTCATGAAAATAGCTCACTTCACTTTTGACCACCTTGTGGGACAATTCTAAAAGTTCTATCCATAAAATCAAGAATAGCATCATATATTTTCACTATGTCTCCATATTCCAGATAAAGTTGATGATCTTTTTCTCTATAGCCAATTTGAAATTTATCATATTTATCAAAATCTTTATATATCCTACCACCATTATGAACAACCATGTTTCGGGCATCTCGAATAGTAGTAATATACTCCCACTGTTTATCAGAGGTAAAACCAACTATACCAACCACTTCTTTTAGATACTTTGCAGCACGCTCCAAGCCTCTTCCTTTAATGTCTTTTAGCTCTTTATCCAAATGGTTCAAATCGTAATATAAGCGACAAAGAGTATTTACCGATTCTTCTAATAACGAGATCATAGTTAAAAGCAGCGAATATTGTGTCAATAAATCGACTCTACATGAATGCAAAATTCCACTTATCATTGCCCATTGCTCAGAAGCAAAATTATCTTTTATCCTTGCTTCCGCTGCTGTTTGTTTGTAGCTTTCACCAATCACATCAAGAGCAATTTTGTTATTCTCAATAACGCTTCGAAAAGGATAAAAATCACAATGGGCTAAATATAACGCCATTTCACCGGCTTTACCCATGTCGTAGTATTCCATATTTGGAAATATAATATTGCTATCTATACTGTGTATATTATCCATATCATTATCACCCACTTTATACAATATTATGTTTAAATTAAACCCGTGTTGTTTCTCCAATTGCAACGGATATATTCTTCAAATTCTTCTTTGCACTCCAAATTCTTCCCGTCTACATGGTCTACAATAATAATTTGCGGTAGAATGCCAGTATCTTCACCGATGGAATTGATTTCATCAAAAATTGTCTTATACATTTTATTGACAGCCATTAAATCAGCTTGCGTCACTTCATCATCTTTGCTGTCACCTTGCGGGAAATAAACCTGACTTGGTTGGTCAAAAAACATAAATAGTGGCATAGGAGAATTATTATGTTTTGCAAAGTAACGAAGGAAGCTCAAAAATAATGCAATATGACATGATACCCAATTCGCTCCGCTTCCCATTTCGTAAAGATGAATTTTCTCTCTATTATTTTGATATTGATATATATCGAAAGTTTCATCAATTAAACCAAAATTAAGGTTGATTGGGCGATATTCATCTTCAAAGTCTAATGACAATGAAAGGCGATTCATGCTTTCTGATAGAAAAGCTTGAGCTTTTGCCTTTTTGGCGTCAACATCAAAACCTTGAATTTTTTCTTCAAGTTGTTTTATTTTCTCTTTTAACGCGGCAATATCCTCATCTACAGTTTCAAAAATACCAGAATCACTCATTTCTGCATACAATCCTATTCTTGCCTTAGCATAATTAACCTTTTCTCTCTTTGATACAAGAGCTTTGGATGAAATAAATTTCTGCTCAATCGTTTTTATTTGCTTCCATACTTCTTTGATTTTTGCATCTATTTTTAAATGCTCATCTTTAAGTTTTCTAACATCTTCGGAAAAATCAGCAGTGCATTTTTCCGTAATTTTCAGTTCGTTATCTAACCATTCTGTAGCCTCAATAAGTTGTGAATCATTCTCGACAATTTCTTGACAATCGTGACCGCAAAGAGGGCAGGTATATTTTGATGCTTCAATTTGGGCTACAGTTGTTTGCTGCCTCAAATCTATTAACATCTCGGTAAATTCATTTCCTGTTTTTGATGCGTTATCAACATTTTTAAGTTTCAATAGAATTTCTCGTTCTTCATTTCTTAATTCCTCTAATTCCTCATTCAATTCGCTATATCTTGCTGCTATTTTTGATTCCCCAAAAAGTTGTGTATCATCAAATTCGGGTAAGTTAGAAGCCAATTTCAGCATTTTTTGTGCTGATATTTTGTCATCAAAATCTTTCTCAAGTAATGCAAAATAATCTGCTAATAAAGGTGAAAGATTTTCTTTAATATAAGCTGTACTCTTTTCGTTTGCCTTTTGTTTCTTATATTTTTGTTTTAACCGAGCCTTTAATGTATTTAACTGAATTAAATCACTATAATATTCTTGGCTTATCATTCCTGCAAAGACAGGAAATTGATCTATGATATCTTTTCTTTTGTAATAATCCGAAAATCGATAGAATAGTGCGAATTTGCTTGCCATTAAGTTTTGATGTTGAAACAAGTATGAAACCATATTTCTTAACGAGGCTTTTTTACCCTGCTGGTCAACATCAGTAGCCATATTTGTGACAAACAAACCTAACGCACATTCAATCTCATATTGAGCATCTTTATATAGTAAAGTAGTTTTTTTAGAAAAATAGCCCAAACTCAAAGAATTATAGTTAAAATCCTTTTCTTCTTTGGAAAAATACATTTTTCCACCATTCTCCCAATTATAGCGACCTATGATATAAGTATTATCACCTATAGCCATTACAAGTACATATAGATAAGAGAAATCTGTTATCTTACCTTTTGGTATCGTACAACGAGTACTACACATGCAATAATCAATGATTTCGACTAATGCACTTTTTCCAGTCTTTGATTCACCTGTAATTATATTTACTCCCTGCTTAAGCGGCACTAATCTTTTTTCATCATTTTCATTGAATATAATAATAGCTTTTATATAACTTTTCATTTTGAATCAACTCCTAAAAAGAAAGATAGATGGTCTTCCGTAGTTTTTGAAAATACAACTCCAAGGTAAAATGCACATTTAATCCAGTCTTTAACAATCCCCTCAAAATCCTTGTAATTTACTTTCTTGATAAGCACAATTTTCTGATTGCTAACGGCTATTTTTTCTTCGGAAGATAAAATGATTATTGCTTTCTTACAATATGGTTTAAGAGAATTATATCTATCTACATAGCCAGATAACCTTGTTTTACCAGAAATCCTACTTTCATCAATAATTTGTGGAGACTGAAACAATGTATCAATCCGACTTCTTATATTTGCATTTACTAATTTTTCTCGTGACTCAGCATATAACAAAATGGGAATTGCCATAAACGGTAATTTAATTTCACAAGGTTTTTCATAACCAGAAAGAAAACTTTGCATTAGTAAAGAATAAAAATGAGGATTCATTGAAAGTTTTTTGATATTATTTATGCTCATTCTTCATCTTCACCTACTTTCCATTTAAAATCTGTTTCGTCCACTATGTTATGTATAACTCCTCGCTGAAAATATCCTTGATTACGAATGATAGAGCCAAAATCATTTGCATCCCAACTCATTACACCATTATAAAGCTGCTTGGAAATTCTTATTTGCTCTTCCTCGGTTGCTCCTTCGGCATTCAAATCACTATTTTCTTTACTATATTGCATCTTTGCAGATAAATCTTCCACATATGACTCAAGACTTTCTAAATACATAAGGTTGTCCTTAAAATATTTAGCAACAGTTAAATCTGCCTTCCAATAATCCGATATTGCATTTGGAATCACTTTGT